>JAAUYH010114335.1_pt1 | contig 26816 bp, 14 predicted proteins | sample 7278061 | NCBI WGS metagenome assembly JAAUYH01 (sample SAMN14350203, study PRJNA611818) | marine sediment metagenome | isolation source: surface marine sediment (0.6m) | place: French Polynesia: Moorea | collected 2018-08
CGACGGAGCCGGGTGCTAACGTGCTGGTCCAGTAAGTCACCAAATGAATTCTACGTTTTTCGACAAACTCAGCAATACCCTTCTCTTTGACAAAAGCCTTGTGGCAGAGAGGTCGGCATCTCCACAAACGAATACCGCGACTCCACCCCTGGACGCCGGTCCCGAATTAGCAAGCACCGACGGCGCAAGCCAGTCGGCCCTTGCCAACGTGTATGAGATGTTCTAAGTTTATAAGCACGTAAAGCGGCTTTTAGAAGAGGTTTAGGGGAGCCATTTCAGCCAATGCTAACGTTTCGGAATTGCTGTTGCCTCCGAAAATAATTTCACCCATGAATTAAAATGATTTAGCATTCATTTTCTGTAAGCCAGTTTTTGAATCCATTTGTCATCCCATATCGAGCTTCAGCAGAAGTTTTTGGTATAGTGGAACACAAAAATGCTTGGTTTACAGGCGGTGGGGCACGCTTGTTAGCGCTAAAAATGTAAGTTCTTGACTTTATCTATTGACGAAGTTTATAAGGTTTAATAGCGGTTCTCACTATTCTATAAATTAGTCATCAAAAAATAAATGACACAACGTTTTCGGACTGAAATATCTCGCTCACAGGACGATTTGGCACGTTTCACAGGCAGCTCTAGGAATCGGCGTGATCACATCGACTGCCATCCGATGCTCTGTCTCGGTAAACCGTTTATCTCGTTGTTTCCACTCCCAATTGACGGTGTAACGTCATTTACCCACATCTCGTTTTGGTTGGTCTTGGGAGCCAATTTGGTATTGGCTCATTCTCTGTAACGCTGCGTCATTATCAACTACAGCAATAGTGAGTAGATAGTCTTGCTGCACCTCCAAATTCGTACTTTACTTGGTTGTCGTTTGATGTGTTTTTCGTTTGACATTTCTAGGCCTCACATCGGATGGTTTTCATCTGACTATCAGTTATAACGTCAGGGAGCAGTTCCTAAATACGAACAATATTACATGATCCGTTAGATATTTGTCAGGTTTTCGTTTGGTTAGCTTAGATTCACCATTTACTTTGTAAGCCAGACAATACTGCGATTTTCAGTTTTTCTAAAGATACTACAAGTATAGCGAATCCCAAACGCTACTAAGATCATGGGAACTCAGCTGTGCTTTAGAAACTCCGTGTGGACGGAAAGTGCTGTGAACATGCTCTAACTCATTCCGTCAACCTCTGTAGGCTCTATTCTGATTGTTGTACTCAAATTTGTTCGATTTAAGCGCCGTATAAACTTACACACGCCCTCTTGTCACAACGCGAGCTCGATAGAGTTCTAATATTTCCGTCTATGGCCGATGGTCTCATCAGTCCTATTCCATATTCTTACGGCTTCATTCTTACTGTGCGCTATGTGTTTCTACATACTAGCTGTAGTACCACAATTTCAAACCGTAGATTGAATCAAATACACCCCAAGTAAGCTTGACCCAAGTCAGTGTCTTCATCCTACTAGTCCGATTTGGTACTATAGAAATTGATCTGATTCAACCCTGTAACTCCTTCAAACTGTCAAGGCCTGGCCAGAGTATGTTCATTGACTTCCTAAATTCCTTTGTCTAGTGCTGATCAACCAGGTACATGCGAGGTTTGGATTGATCACCAAAACACATATATATAACTAAGATCTTGAGCAAATTCCTTACTGCACATACAAACACAACTGTGATTACGCAGTCGTCACAGCCAAGCTGATACGTAGAGGACTGAATTTATTGACTGAAATTCATTCTACTGTCCTAATAGAAAAATCTCTCGGAGGGTCCAATTCACTGCTAACGTAACACCTTATTGCTGTACCAGCTGAGCTATGGCACTGCCGTATAGCTACCTTTTTCTGGTGGATCCTATCTCATTACACCCCTTTGCCTGCATACTATACAATTCGAACCCTCTGAAGTTTACTCTTCGTATTTCTTATCAAGTTCTCGGGCGTACTTATTTGTCAGTTCTGTGAATGCAAGGCAGTATATTTAAGACTCTAAAGCAGTTCGATTGTGGCGCGCAAGCGTTCTGGTAGCTGGATATTTCGAACTCGTTCGTGCAGTCGATTCCTTTTCTCTATCTATACTCTGCATTCCTACATTATATTCGGCATAGTCCAGCAGCAAGTCCAGAATACATGGCAACAGTCAAGGTACGATTTTTCTTCCTGATTCATAATCTATGATTGCAATGTTTGTTTGATTTTCGATATTCTCACGTTCTTTTCTAAATTTTCTTTAAGCAGCTTTTCATCTCAAATTTTTTACAGATAGTGATAGTAAATTTCCATTATTGATTTGTGGTTACGATTTGTGCGCAAATTGTTGTGGCAGAAGTGTTGGAACTTGTATTTCAGGTTGATTTGGTGATGATAGGTTTGATATGGGTAGAGTTGGCCATGTTAAATGTTATTGATGCAGCGTTAGGAAGGTATTTTTCTAATCATTTCAGTATAGATGTTCCTCTAATTTACAGGCGAAATGCTATAATTTACGGTAACTTAGAACTGCGCCTTCGTCTCGAGATGTTGAACATAACTTTGTAACATGAAATTCCAATGAAAAATTAGTGAGAGGTTAGCATACGCATTTGTTTCTATTTGAACCGCTTAGCACTCAATGTATGCGATTCACAAGAATAACTTGGTAACAGCGTAGAATTCGGCTACGCACTCTTCTCGCCCTACTTTGAAAGAATTCTAATCGTATTCTAGACTGTGCACACAACAAGGCGTAATGATTGCAAATACTGGGTACCACGCTCGACATGCATGATTATGTCTGGAAAAGCTTTGTAATCGTTACTCAACACATACTGCCTAGGCAAGATAGAGAGGTATATAAACTAGTGCACTCGATAGAAACGAACACACAACCCATGATTCATAGACTCAAGTAAACCATCCAACCAACCGAGGCACCCCACCTACGTTCAAGGTCGCCACTTGACACACCTGATCCACCCACGGTCATCCACCAAGTATACCACTTGATCAAGCACATCAAGGCCACCACCCTGACTCATCCAGACCCCACTAAGTCAGATCACATAGACGGATTGCACGATTTACATAAAACTGCATTCTATTCTTAAGTCGACAGACTATCAAACCTCAATGCACGCTCTAGAATTTTTAATTCGTTCAGATTGAAGAAGAAAACTTCTACAGTTATTTTTTCGTAGAGAAAAAAATTTATTGGCTCTCCGTTCTGTATCAATTTGAGGATCTATGTAATTATGTTTCGCTCAATGGAAACTTGGTATAAATTTGAAGTTCTATCCATGTTTTTTGTGCTTTGTTGCGATTATGTTTGTTTAGGGTAGAAATTTTAATTCATTTCATCTTTTAAAGCATAGCCATTTTGCTACTCTTTAAGTGCCATACCCTTCTCTCCACAAAACCGATATCTTATAGAATCTTTTTAATCTATCCATTAACCCGGCGAAATGTGCAGAATCCAACGACATCTATAGGATGTTCATAAAAACCGCCGATTCTTCAAAGGTCATATTTTCTTTCTAAGAAACGTGAGCAAGCACTACTCTCTTAAATCAGAAGGCCATGTCAATAGCGCAACTATTTAGCAACTATCTATAGAGCATTGTCGCATTTTTTCTTCATAAAGAATTCAGGAAAATTCGTTTCGATATCAAAAATTTATCTATATATTTGCAAAGGAAAAGTCATAAATAAGTCTTGAATTTGCGAACCGCACTCCATGAACGCTAGCAAACATTTGTATAACTTTGCGTGCGACATATATATGGAGTTTTAAAGTAATTGAGTGAAGATCTTCAGCTTCTGTACCCTACAAGCTAGCAAACAATGTCTGAAAGTCTTAATACAGATTTAGAGAGAGCAAAGTGCGTTGTATCTATATTTGAAAGATATGAAGCTACAGTATTTCATTAACTAGTGTTTCTGCATATGAAATATTCCCTAACTTGCTTGTAAACAGTAAAAAGTCTAATGCCGTGCGAAATCAGGGAATTACTGGGAAAGGAGATGCACAAAGAAACCTGGGAATTAGTGACACCGTATGGAATGAATGATAGATTTATCAGATAGGAACGGAAGATGACTAATTCTCAACTAAAAAGTGAAATTGGTCTATTCTTGTCAAATCGAGACTATTACAAGTATAATTCAAATTGCTTCAAGAATCTTTGTCAAATAAGATATTCTACAAAAATTTCGGTCTATGAGAAAAAGCAAAACAATAGGCTATCTAATGAACAGAATATACGCTTCTGCAAGATCTCTGTATTACACGGTTTCTGTCGTGAACAACCGCAGTTGAAAAGGAGAATAGAGGTGCGTTTTGAATTCTACAGTTTTTATAAGCAACCTGAATAGTTCAAACCTTTTCGAACATGCTTGTGTTGCATTAGAAGTTTAATCACTTGCGCAAGGCAGTGAAAGTACAAAGAATACAATGGCTGTGTGCTCACATAAAATTATTGCACGATATGGCCGACCATATTGCTCAAAGTAAGAGAAATCGTTAAAACAAGTGTGCCGTCGCTAGTGTAGGAAAGATTTGCAGTGCTAATTTGTGTAATTTCTGGTAAATCAACGTTTTTTCTGTAACAATTTCAGGACAGATAAAAACCTGAAAAAATAGTAATAGGTCACTCCAAATTCCCTGCTTTGCATAAGAAGTACCAGCTCACTTCATCACGACACGATACATTATTGAGCGAACTAGTTAGATGATCCTTATAAGAGAGCCTTCGGATTTTTAGGCTTGGTCCCAGTGCTGTTCGAAATTAATGATTTTTTAAAACTTATATTACATTCAAGTATAGCGGGCATTGCGCTTGTCAACGATTCGGCAACGGTTTGAACTCTTGTCGTTCACAAAGATTTTCTTAGAAATCCAGCTAATGATAAAGAGGTATAGGAAGCATGACATCAAGCTCAATTCTTGACCTTAAGTTATATGAATCTCTTACCCCATGGGCAGAAAATTTTGTAGATAGCACTGGCGATCGCATATTTTCGTGTGAAGCTGACTCCAATATTTCGATTCTAGATTGGTTCGTCATACTGCACAGTAGAGAATAAATTCACTCAGGATACTTGGCTCACTGTTTTTCTGAAAATGAAATGCAGCGTCATGCACTAGTCTGCTGGTCAAAATGGCCAGTTATAATGCCAGAAATCGATTTCTTCCATGGGTAAGTGATTTGTTCGACAGTTGTAAAATTTTCTGTTCCGTGTACCAAATATAGACAATACCATTTCTCTGGGCATTATAAATCGCTCTGCTAGCTGGGAAACTGTCTCAATTCTAATTTCAACATCTTACTGAAGCTGCATCCAAACGTTAAGTTCGCCTTCACATCAAACATGAGGTAGGAGAGAATTAGTGAACTACTTCGAGAGTGCTAAAAATATTAGCATATTTTTGTACGGGCAACAAAAATTTTTTATGACGTAAGAAGAACACACAAAGTCCTGTTTATGATGATAATTATTCGATTTGCTCGCCTTCTTACAGCACTATACAGTTTAATTTAATTTTAACGTTACTCCATACATTCGACAGCACATTAGAATCAATGCTTCTTACGGAATGAGTAACTCGAGTTTTGAAATGTTGTAGATATTGTATTTGTTCAGAATATTCTTTATCTTTGACAAAATGGAAGAGGAAGAAGTCTAGCGGAGTCAAGTCCGTAGATCTTGCAGGTACCAGCAAATCTCGCTCTGCATTTCTAGTCAATAGTCTAGGACTATTATTTAATGCATTTTCTATCTTTTGCACATCTTCAGTCCTGATTAGAGGCCTGTCTGATCTTGGAAGGCCAGCAACGGTCTCGCTTTCTGAAAATCGGCGGTGCAACCCTTTAATGGAGTTTGAAAATGGAGGTGCGTCGCGTGATTCGTTCTATATCGTTAAGCGTTGCACATATCGATTCCGTTTGGGTGGACTTTTGCCCACAAGTGGCTCTTAGACTGTTTGATATTCTGTTGATCGGCATCGTTTTTCTTAACTTTTTCACGAAGTACGGAAGGAATTTTTCCGATTCATGCTAGGAATACGTAAAAATACCGTTGATTTGGAGCAATCAAGAATAAAAATCGGTATCCTAAATGAATACGGGCGATTAGGTAATTTTTCGCTGAATGTTCCTGTACAAAGCTGTCGAATTACACTGATTTTTAAAACCGCCTGTATATTGGCAGATATGCAATCTCAAATTTTTTTCTCTACACTCTGAAATTTTACGAGTTCACGCATTATAAAGAAGTTGCGAACAAAATTTTTACTACCAATATCAGTTATTAGTCCGCTAAGATTTATACCGTTCGGAGGCCCTGTTCAATTGAAAAACAAAATAGTTCTAGATTTGATGAACCATTATCCATTGGCAACATTAACATTACGATTTGTGAATCCATGGGAGTATCTTCCTTATAGGTGTGAAGTGACGCCATCAATTGTGACCGTGCAGCCGAAACCTGCCAGTTTGAACCTTGACCTGACTACAAACATTCTACATTGCCACGATGTGATCACTTTCGTTACAGTATCAATAGCAGTACGGTAGGGCCGTGTGACTTTGGGTTGATCGAAACCCCCAAGAAGCACATATTGCCGGCCGTGAAGACTGAGCTTGCAGATCCTCCTCTCTCTAGTTAAATGGCAGTCAAAAATATAACAAACTAATGAAAGGTTCTGTTACTGAAACTGTGTCCATTTATCAATTATCTAGGTCTTGCACAATACACATATTTTCTCTTTCTAATTTTCGTGATCATGAATGTGTCAATGTGATTATTTCTTCTCCCTTTGTTTTTTTCGGCAATAGCTCCTCCATCCAGAAATACTTGACCGGACTTAGTAAACCTGGTGGATTATAACCATCCCGTATTTTGAGACATCCAGAATTGGTACACAGGTGCTTGTGTGATTCTCTATTAAGTAGTAGGAATACAGTAATTACCACGTGCGCTTCAAGAATCCAGAAAAATTCAGTTGGAATTTTTGAAATGCCACCGTTATCGTCTCCTCTTCTTTACGCTCGTCTATCGTTTTCAACCAACCTGTCTGTCATAGTTCATTCACCCAAGTATACTGAGTAGACTGATGACCGAAAATCGTTGTTTACAACGAGATGAAATCGTGATCTTTCAATGGTAAGCTGAGAGAAAATTTGGAGAACTATACACGTGAAGGAAAAGGGGGCAACTATCAATAACCAATTTTGAAGAAGAAAGACAGCCGTAGAGTCAGAAGAACTGTTTGAGACGTGACTTGTGAGGATGTTGTCGACGATATAGCCGTCATCACTGTGAAATAGTTGTTCACGTGAATATAATGCGAAGTAAAAAATTCCGGTCAATTATTTCTGAACAGAGGGAGTACAAAACAAGAAGTTTCGTGTCTTAATGGTCGCCCGAAACATAAGGATATAACTTTCAACCTTTATGATATTTAGAGTCGGCGTGGATCAGAACAAAGTAACGTATGCATTGTTGTAATCTCACCAGAAGACTCTGATGGTTTCAGTTTTGTATTAACACTGCAGCAGTCCAACATCAAACAGAACGCGTTTTGTTTATCTTAATTAGATCAATGTGCACGATGCACTGCATCCAAAAATGACCTATTAACTCATGGAGCTTCGCTTGCTGATGAACTAAGTTCCGATCAATTAATTCGAGATCTGCACCCTATTCCGTTCTATTCCAGTAAAACTGATATTGGTCCGAAGTTTCCAGGAGTCGTATCAATCGGAGGAAATCGAGATCATTTTGTTCTACAATCACTGGACTACGAAGAAATTTACGAATTAAGATCTCGAATCCCATTGAATACAGTCTTGGCTTAAGTTTACTCCCCGAAGATCGCAACAAAAAAGAGTCCGATGCTGGAGGTTTAAAAAATGAGCTTTTTGTCAGGTCTACGAGGCAGAGCTAAGCATTTTAAAGAAGTGAGTACATTCTAAATGAAAGAATCTAAGCGTAGTACGAGCGTTAAACCAGCAGTGACTAAACTCAAATCTTTATTCTCATGCAATCCTCCCATCATTGCGACATCACGTGCACTAATTGCATCAAATCGTAACAGCGCATTCAGTGAATGCCTGAAGAAATATCGCATGCAATTGCTTGATCTCTTGGGAATTACTTTCAAACATTTGAAGCTGTATTATAGATGGATAGCAGCTATGTTTAGAGGATTCGAGAGACGAAAGGAACACAGATTATTGCAAGCACAGGCTCCGATCATGCAATCAGTTTCATTCGCCGTTCCCGATACACTCCGTCTCCTTGTGTTAGACGAAAAACGGATGTTGCTTGATTTCTTGGATAGGAATCCGTGTATTGCGAGCAATTACTGAACCCATGATAGTGTTGAGCCGCCGTGTAGGACCAACGAGTTTGCGAACAATGGCGAGCTTGCGAATTTCTTCGGGTGTGAAGTATCCTGGTCGTTCAAAGTAGAAACGGTCACCATCACGCAGTCGAGTAAATTGCTCGTGTATGATTTGATGAAAAAGTGGTCCCAGAGAGCTGCCACGCAATTTATCTTCGGCTACGCCGCACACCCACGGGTCCACGTCGCCGATGCGGCCTCGGTACGCTCGTCGAAGTCTTTCTACTGCTAGTTTGTCGCTCGAGATCTGTTCGAACGAAGTGAACGGCCGGAGATTGACGCTGCGTCGTACACCATTGCAAGAAGGAACACCGTTATCGCGGCCACGCTGAATGTTTAAAGCCACCAGATCCAATTGCACTTTGCGCTTTTGTAATTGGGAGGTAATCAGAAAGTTTCGAACTTCACTCGTGACACCGTAATCGACCTCAGATGCATGCCCACGCAACATTCCGCGGAGGAAAGAGTCGACTCCCTCATGAACGAACATGCTGGTGTTGAAGAAAGTGTCGCGAAGCTTATGGTAGTGTGAGACACCGCGTGTGTGGATGGAGGCAACTGTGGAATTAAGAAGGGTGTGGCCGACTCGGAAGGCGACAGTAGAAAAGCGTGTTGAGATGGCAGGGTTGATAAGAGGGTCGTAGCCGCGGTACGGAGCGAGCTTGCTGCCAGTGAGGGCGGGAAGAAATTCGTTATAGGTGATCGCCTGCATTTCGGCGGTGACGATGTGACGAGCGAGTTGGTAAATTTGTTCGTCTTTGTATAGTGGAAATGCAGCCGCGATTTCAGCAGCAACTGTATTGTGCTCGCGAGCGAAGATAAGGTGCAATGCGGCGAGGTTGGGGTTTTCGCTCGCGCGATCGTCGCCAGCGAGAAATTTTCCACGCTGACCAGGCATCAGTTGATTCTTTGGTAAACGAAGTAGACCACCGCGGAGCAATCGCAGACGGCGAGCGAGCTTCGCGTCTGTGCCATATACACATGCAGCGTCAACAAAGCTTGACAGCATATTGATAGGTGCGCGTCCATTGCCACTTCCCCGAGTGATCGTCCTGAAGAACGGAATAGATGAATTCGCTCTGAATACCGGATCATTCGGTGGGACACGGATATTTAGAGGACTGGCGCGGTTCGTGTCGGTATTGGTAATCGTGTGATCGAGAAGTTGGCCGAAGTACGTAACAAGCTCGGACATTCCACGACGGTTCGGTTTAGGACGCGCTTCATCATTGACAATGTTGGAGATGAGGCGAGCGCTAGGAAGACTTGCGGTGTCTTGAATTGAGCGTAGAGGTGCAGCTTGCACGAGAAAAACCGAGCCAGCGGAGCCTTTGTGCGGACGAAGTCTATTGTTGCAGAATCCGTTTATTGTTCTGAAACGACCCGAAAATCGAGGCTGCGAACAAATGTTCTTCTGCATACGAAGCGATGCATCGATGTTCTTCGTTCTGGTCTCAGATCGGCATATGGCTACAATGAGCACAATAACCAACAGTGTAACTGTGCTGTTGGTCGTCATTCGAAGTCCTCGCCTACCGGTTGGGTGGTAGATGCGATGAGAGGTCGATACCAGGGGCAATGACGATGACGACGGGGATGCGAATTGGGAATGTGAGAGACAGAGGCGATATCAGATGATTGCAGTGGGTAAGCGAGAAAGAGATGGACGAAGTTGGTAGCGCGGGTGAGGAATGGATTAGAGTTTAGCGGAAAAGAATGAATTCTAGGATCGAGCTGTTAACATCAGAGTTTACACGCTGTGCAGTACTTCTTCGATCCGGCCTATTCAGTACGCAACACATCCGAACAGCATCTAACACCACCCAAAACCACCAATGCACATGGCTGACTGGGAGTATTGCCCAATGTATTCCGCACAGGTCATATGCCCAACGCAGATAGAAGAATGGCAGTCTATAATCTCAACGGCCCTCAACACTGCACAGCAGCTACTTCCCATTTTCACCACCCAATCGATATTGATCGCCACTGCGCTTGGTTGGCATTTTCGATGCAATCTCGTTTCACAGCAATTCAAAAATGTATGGCAATCGAACAGACGAGGTTCGAGTGCCTATTGGAGGTTGTGGGCCTATGCGTAACTCGGTACCCCAGTTGCGGATCGTATTTGTCATAAAACTACCTTCGTCGCATAATTAATCTCACTGTTACAGTAAAACCCTTCTCTGAAAGTAGTGTCACCTTCTTCGAAGATTCACCACAGCGACTCTTAGTCGTTTGTAGTGCGTCGAATTATGGACTGTGCACCAATATGTCTACTGCTGTGTATCTTCATTTCTAGCTTAGCTAGGCTAGAACTGTTGAGAATACGCTAGTGTTTTGAAGAACAGACGATCTCCTTGGCAGATGAAGGTTATCTTCGCATCGTTACAGAAGTCTCTCCTGTAATCAGACGGTGGACGATTCCTAGATTACTTCAATACAAAGATCTTTCACGTAATGTCAATAAGCTGTCTTGCAACCAATGTAGCTGTAACGTGCAGGCCATAAACCTTTCATAACCTTTCCTCGTACGACATTTTTACTCGTATAATGCTGTTTCTGACGACGATACCTTTCTCTTCCGGTTTATAGCAATCTCAACATCACAGCGAACATCTAGTACTTCCATCCGGGAGTAACGGGCGAATTTGTTTTCTCAAATATGGAATCTTGAAGCCGTTACCACTACCAGACCACAATATCTTCCATCTTGTCATTAAGAGTGAGCTGACCGTGTTTAAGTGGGTCGGTAGGGTTCTAGTTTAAGACCAATTCAATCTGAGGATGTTTATAGATGACGAAGATGATTTTTCCACTGCTCGAAAATTGAGACTGAAGTATCGAGTTTTGCAGCGCTATGGAGGAACATATAGGGGGCTAATTTAACAGAATGAACAGATCGACAGCTAGCTTGTGACCTTTCGTGATGCAACTATAAACGTTGTTATTCTTAAACCGTGGGTAACCGGAAGAGTGTTCACCTGGCATTTCGTGCCATCATACCACAAAGAATCAATTAGCAAATAATCCAATGAACGACAACGAGTACGTTAATTGGGTTGCACGGTCCTGTACGCGAGCAAGTGGACTCAGAGAATGAACGAGTGTCTTAGATTAGATCAACTCCAAGTACGCGAACTCATTGTAAGGTGCCAATACCAACACGACACGGCACTACGAACTACGCATTGCGAAATAAACAGGATTGGCGCTAATGCCGCACTGTACTTGTTCGTTGTCTGCGCAGGAAAAGGAGGGGATGGTACGTATCGGGAAACTTCTCTGAAATGTCTCGATTCGTTACTAGACCGCCCCCATAGTTAAAAGGTAGCCCAATCACTTATGGGTCATTCCATTTCGAACAACTCTGTAAAAGGTGCTACTCATGCGTTCTTTCAAGAATTAAGTACTCCAATACGTGAGAATGTGACGTGCAATGTATTGTGTTTAATGGGTCTGTATCGAACAGAAAGTTACCTACCAGCATATATCGGCATGCCTACTAAGTAAAATGTTTGAACTGATGCGTCTCCTGGCATCTTATCTCGGTCTGCAATCCATTGTACAGAACAATTACGAAGCTGTTCTCCCCTGCGCATGCCATGTAAACCCTTTTGATACTGTAAATATTTAGCTTACACGATCAAAAACAATGCGAGCCGGATCTGAAGCATTGTTGAAAGCGAGGCAGCGGGTCTTCATGAGATTCAAACTGCAACTTACATTTCTGCGTGTCATTACAGCAATAAATCGAACATCCCTGACACGTACGTAATAATCGGACAGTTGGTCGACCGATGAATATATTTGCTAAAATCTTGTGAAGCAACGTAGCACGAAGTTTAGTGGCGATTGGTGAGCAGTCAAATATTTGACCATAAAGAACGGTTCCGGTACAGGATATACTACTACCGCGATAAAGATCAGTTAATCCAGTAAGTCGTACAATACACGGGTTGCAGTTGCTATAGAGCGTTCGAGTGAAGGCAAGGAACCCAGATAGTTGCAGGCACCGGTTCCACCCACAGATACAGTTTCATTCACCGCTCCGGATATACTCAGTCGGTGTTAGACGAAGAATGGGTCTCTCTTGATTTCTCGTAAAGGAATCCGCGTATTCCGAGCGATTACGGAACGCATGATATTTCCGAGCTCTCGCTTAGGACCTACGAGTTTGCGAACAATGGCGAGCTTGCGAATTTCTTCGGGTGTGAAGTATCCTGGTCGTTCGAAGTAGAAACGGTCACCGTCACGAAGTCGAGTGAACTGTTCGTGTATAATTCGTTGGAAAAGTGGTCCCAGAGAGCTGCCACGTACTTTGTCTTCGGCTACACCGCACACCCACGCGTCCACATCATCGATGCGGTTTCGGTACGCTCGCCGAAGTCGCGCTACAATGTGCTTGTCGCTGGAGATCTGTTCGAACGATTTAAAAGGACGCAGACTGATGCTGCGTCGCACACCATTGCAAGAAGGCACACCGTTATCGCGGCCACGCTGAATGTTCAACGCCACCAGATCCAATTGCACTTTGCGCTTCTGTAGTTGGGATGTAATAAGAAAGTTTCTCACCTCGCTCGTTACACCGTAGTCCACCTCAGACGCGTGCCCTCGCATCATGCCACGGATGAAAGAGTCGACTCCGTCGTTAACGAAAATGCTAGTGTTGAAGAAAGTGTAACGAAGCTTATGGTAGCGTGAAACGCCGCGAGCGTTAATGGTGGTGACAGTAGAATTGAGAAGGGTGTGACCAACTCGAAAGGCGACAGTAGAAAAGCGTGTTGATATCGCTGAATGCGTAAGCGGGTTGTATCGGCGGTAAGGTGGAAGCTTGCTGCCAGTGAGGGCTGGAAGAAATTCGTGATAGGTGATAGCCTGCATCTCGGCGGCGACAATGTGACGAGCGAGTTGGTAAATTTGTTCGTCCTTGTATAGCGGGAAAGCAGCCGCGATTTCGGCAGCAACAGTATTGTGCTCGCGAGCGAAGAGAAGGTGCAGTGCGGCGAGGTTGGGGTTCTCGCTCGCGCGATCGTCGCCAGCAAGGAATTTACCACGCTTACCAGGCATCAGTTGGTTCTTTGGTAAACGAAGTAGACCGCCGCGGAGTAGGCGCAGACGTTTAGCGAGATTCGCGTTTGTGCCATACACACAAGCAGCGTCAATAAAGCTCGACAACATGTTAACAGGCGCGCGTCGGTTGCCGGTGCCGCGAGATATCGTCCTGAAAAACGGAATGGATGAGTTGGCTCTGAATACCGGATCTTTCGGAGGGACGCGGATATGTAGAGGACTATGGCGGTTCGTGTCGGTATTGGTAATAGTGTGATCGAGAATTTGGCCGAAGTAAGTGACGAGCTCGGACATTCCACGACGGTTCGGCTTGGGACGGGCTTCATCATTGACAATGTTGGAGATGAGACGAGCGCTAGGTAGGTTTGCGGTGTCTCGAATTGAGCGTAGAGGTGCAGCTTGCACTACGAAAACGGAGCCAGCGGAACCTTCGAATGGACGAAGTTGGTTGTTGCAGAACCCGTTTATTGTGCGGAAACGACCCAAAAATCGAGGCTGCGAACAAATGCCCTTCTTCATACGAAACGATGTGTCGACATTGTTAGTTGTTTCTGCTCGACATACAGCAACGCCGAGCACAAGCACCAACAGTGTAATTGTGATGTTGGCCATCATTTGAAGTCCTCGCGTACTAGTTCGGTACTAGATGCGACAGCAACTATGACAATGAAGATGATGACGAGAATTGAGAATGTGAGAGACAGCGGCGATGGTAGGAGATTGCAGTGGGTGAGCGAGAGAGAGATGAACGAGGTTGGTAGCGCGGGTGAGCAGCGGAGTAGAGTGTAGCGGAGAGGAATGAATTCTAGGATCGAGCTGTTAACATTGTTTACACGCTAGGCACTTCTTCTTTGATCCGGCCTACTCAGTACGCAACACTTCTCTACACCACCCAACAACAGACACACATGACCGAGTGCGAGTATTTCCAGATGTATTCCATGCAGACCATGTGGCTAAAGCGGGTAGAAGAACAAAAGAGTGTAATCACAACGATCCACAATGCTGTACAACTGCTACCTCGCGTTTTCACCACCCAATCCATAATGGTCTGCACTGCGCTTGGCTGGCATTAATGATGCAGTTTCGTTCAGTCTGCTACAGTACAGTATCGGACTGAAGATAGTGGAATGCATTGTTACCGGCACCGGTTTCAGATGAAAAACGGCTGAGGCGTGATTTGTCGCTACAGGATTTAACGACTGTTCTTGTGTACCAAATTCATCTTACTACCCACGCCCCGAAGTACTGGCACTCTTACAGTAAAATCCTGTCCTAAAAATAATCAGTTTTCAAACAAGCTGTTTTGAAGCTGTTACACCTGACTTCAATTTCCTTTACTTCGTTGGGTTTCGATTTTTGGCACCCGCCTGATTGGACTTCGAAAGCGGTATTGCTTCTAACTCCATTAGCAACAGTCCCTGGGTCATAGGCATTGTTTGTAATTTCTCGACTAACGTTCACTTCATTCATTATTTTTCATTTCTCCTCGGATACTTCATTTTCAAAATAAAAATCGAATCTAATAGCTCTGTATGCGTCGATATCCCTGTCAGAGTGTAAGTAGGTGTGTTTTCGAAAGACCCTGCCAATTTTTGAAAATGTAGAAGATCTAGCGCTCCAACGTGGATGACTTCCATTGATCTCGGAAGGCTGCTGTTAAAAAAGGATTCATATGTAGGTCAGTGGAACTCTGGAATTATTAATTCTTTGAGCCGCGTTCTTTCCACGAGTAAGCTGAAGTGTGACATTAATTTCGGACTGTAGTACTTTTTTTAAGTGAAGATGCTTTTCCACATTTAAATTATCTCCATCCCGCTAACCCTCACATCAGCCTAATATCCACCTGCATACTGCAGTTGTAAGAGCCACCTGGACATATCTTCGATGTTGCGGTATGGCAAGTGGACAATAAAATATTTAAACAGACAATATTATTTCCCCACTGTTCCTGCGAATGCTTTGTGTTAATTAGCATGATTAGCGGGAGACTCCTGTCTGCGTCATGGACAACAATTCACTCTGTTGAAATGTGAACCTTTCATTACCGATTTCCTCTCCATCTATTGAAGATCATTCCGGTGGAAGTGAATGAAACGAGACTAAAAATCCAACTTTCAACTATAGCCACTCGAATCTTCTCCTATCCCAGTATTGCTCCGTAGAAAAGCACCTATCCGATTGGAAGCGCGATGAAAGTTGCCCAGATTGAAATTCTGAAAGATAAAATGTACCTCACTTTGGTATTCTCGCTAAATTGATTTTCTTAGCTCCCAATTTCAGTAATAATTAACTTAGCTTCTAACAATCCTAAATTCCAAGTCTTACTGTAAACAGAACGTACATATTTAAAACAACTAGCTTTCACAAAATATAATAAATCTTCCAACGGGTCTGATGAATCAAATGAAACTAGTTGTTGCGACCGTGTATTGAACTAATGATCCTTTCATTGATCAGAAGCTCTTTTACGGGAACGCGTCGAAAATCGCAATAATGATGATCATTCGTTGTTTGTACCACTAAGGCTACTTTTCAAAGTAATCTTAGAGTTGACGTCTGTAAAAGTTCGAATTAAAATTGAAGATTGAAATCTATAACCAGAAAGTACTGTTATAATTTTGCATATGTAATGATCTACACTTACAACATTTTGTCCTGTCTGGTTTTAACTTTTGTTTACCTTAAAGTTTTCAATAGGATACAAACTAAGGTTTCGAAGAAATAAGTAGTAATGGTGCAGCCCCATCTGTTATCGAAATATCGCTGACATGATTCAAACGTTTTATGTTGAAGTTCTCCGCCAGTCGTCTAAGCCTTGAGCATATTGGTAATAGATCAAATGTGGCAATTTTTTCGAGTACCAAATTGTCTGCGCAGAGAAATTTTGGCAGTACTGCTGGAATTAGCAACAGATTTGTAACCTACTCCACAAGATTCTAAATACATACAGTAGACCCGAAATGGATTTGAAGTCCGTAGACTCGCTGATTTCAGTATTTGTTCTTCTATAATTGGTATGAAACACTACTCGAAGAAAGAACAGTGTATGGAAGTATACTTTCAGCTTTGATAATCTTGGTCTGCGGTGCAGTTGCTCTTGATTAATGTGAATAGAAAAACCATTGATCAAAGGACGATTCTAAAATGATTGGAAATAATTTTTAAAAAGTTTATGAGTTAGCTTAACTTTACAGCATTAATTTGCGCAAGCAATCACAATAAGATGAATAGAGTGTACAAAATATAACTAATATAATTATTTTTCCTTTAGCCTAATCAATGCATCCTTCTGTGAGATTTTTCAAAATCTTCAGCATTTATTACTACAGAAACATCCAAATAGGTTTGCACATACTGAGCGAGAAGCACGGGTGTAATCAGACATTAAAGATACAGAGTTACAGATTATTTGCATGAACACAACAACAATATTTGGTTGCCACTTGTACTGTACATATGCTCGAGACGCCATGTAAATTTTATCCCGGGCTGTAGGATGGTGAATAGCAGCAGATTTATTGCTCATAGAAAACTGTCGAATGAAATGCTAAATTAGCATTATCAATCAAATAAATACAAGGAAATGTTGTCACAAGAATCAATGGTCTCAAAATTCGAAACAAAGGAAGCGAATATGATTCTAATATGAACAACTGAAATTTATGTTCAGTATCAACGTTTTATAGTTGAATCAAAAAATACTAATGGAAAAAATTAAAACAAATGGAATCTAAAACACGCTATAATAAGAATAATCTTAGTACAAAATTTCAAAGACAGTTAGTACTACTGTAGGAACCTCTATCATCGAAAAATAATTGGATCATAGCGAGAATGTAAGAATTGTCGTAAATCGCATTCCCTGGAACTGTAAAATGGACTGGTCGATATCGTGGAACGATCAGTAACGCGCTACGTCACATTTGGGTGTTTACCTTCTCGAGTCATTGAGAATTGAACCAGCGATCCGTACGTCCAGTTATTCGTTTAATAGTGAAAGACTAAGAAACCTAGGAACAGTAAACTGGGCAACTCCGTATCCAGGAATGAAACCGTAATACATTATTTTGTTGAGAAGAATCAAATCAAAATATTATGGGACTTAATGATTTCATAAATCAAGTACAATATAAAATACGATGATTTAAAACACTAGAGGTCTTGACAATTTAGAAAACGTAACTTCTTGTCTAACCAACACAATACACAAAAGCGATCCACGAATTTATAAGCTAATATCCTACTGAACACTTACAAATTTCGACAAACTTAATATTGAAAGTAGTAAGGTAAAGATGAGAGTGAAGTGAAATAGTTTCGTCTTTCCCGGTAGTCCCGTAAAAATGATATTCTGTGCTATCTCATTACCAGGTGAACCTACTTTCATTTCACCTACGTTAGAACAATTTGAAAGGAAGCATGAATGCCGCAGAAAAGGGTAAGAGAGTGTTTATAGAAGAAAAAGCGTTTACATACTGGCAATGATCGAACGAATCTATTATTCCAGTCGGACACTGCGCACTGTGAATTCAACGAGGCTGCACACCATTCACCCTTGATTGTTTCTAGCGAGAAAGCCTAGCTGTAAACATGTTGTCGACTGTTACACTACGGTACAAGTTCCGGTACAGTACTTCTACAGTTTGCAGACTTAATAGATTCTGTGTTACAGCGATTAACCGTAGATGATCTCATATAGCTTGCAATGTTGATAAATGAAAGCCTGGCACAATTAGCTCATGATATCGGCTGGCAATGTGTAGCTTGTGTAACAACCAATGAAAGCTATGACATATATATTTCCCACGGCTGTTGACTCGTAGAGCGTGATAGTTACGCGATGCAATAAACGGAAGATTATAAAAAATGATTCGTACTCAAGACTTGGACACTGTGATCGACGCTCAGCCTTCAGTTTGGAAGTGTGGGCGACATTCCGGCAGGGACTGTAGAGCACAAAACAGATTGGCAAAAAATCGATTGTTAACTGTTTTTGGATCTGGCTTCTGGTGAGAAGTACTGTACAACAAATCACAGGCATTCTTTGTTGAAACGCACTCGGCTCTAAGTTGAATTCTGACCTCATGAAGCAGTGCTCCTTACAGTTGTAGTTTAAGAGTTGCAGCTGCTTGCACAGTGCCCACCGTACAGTACAGTGTACTGTAGGGCGGGCCATCATAACGAGGAAATTGAGCGTGGCAGGGATTTGGAGCGAACGCCAATGGCGGCACGCCAAGTATGCTAGACCATGCGCGAGATCTCTATCCCATCTGCGCGCGCGGCAACCAATTGATCGGCAGGAACACGGAGGAAGCGATGGCGTTCGTGACGACGCCGATCTGTGCGCCACGGACGTCGTTCAGTGGCACGCCAGCGCGATGCGTGCGGCGCACGGCACGTGCATCGGAGCGTGCGCGCCTCACGCGCATGACGCTGGCCGAGCCGTCGGGCACTAGCACGCGCGCGCTGGAGATCTTCATGCCCGCGCTCTCGTCGACGATGGAGACCGGCAAGATCGTGCAGTGGCTGAAGCAGCCCGGCGATTACATCAAGAAGGGCGAGCCCGTTATGGTGGTGGAGAGCGACAAGGCGGACATGGACGTGGAATCGTTCGAGGAGGGTTACCTCGCGCTGGTCATGGTGAACGAGGGCGACTCGTGCAACGTCGGCGAGACGGTTGCGCTGATGGCTGCGACGAAGGAGGAAATCGAGAGTGTGAAGGAATGCAAAACCGCGTGCATCGTGTCGGGGTCGGGCAGCCGCCATGACGGTACGACCGCCGTTGAAACACCCACCGCGCCGCCACCCGCTGCAGCGGCCGCAGAGCCGAGCGCTGCGAGTGCTGCTGCACCCGCCGCCGCGCCTGCGCCTGCGCCTGCTGTCGAGAAGCCAAAGATGCGGGAGTTGTTCATGCCCGCGTTGAGCTCGACGATGTCGGAGGGCAAAGTCGTGGACTGGCTGAAAAGCGAGGGTGAGGAGGTAAAGAAGGGTGAGATGGTGATGGTGGTCGAAAGTGACAAGGCGGACATGGATGTGGAGTCGTTCGAGGACGGCTACTTGGCGCATGTTCTGGTGCAGGCCGGTGAGTCGTCCCCGGTTGGCGAGGCCGTAGGGTATCTCGCCGTCACCGAGGCTGACATTCCCAAGGTGAAGGCGTGGGCGTTGTCGCAGACGGACACGTCGAAGCTCGCCCAAAGCAACGGCGTTGCTGTGGACAAGCCGGCGGCGGCGCCGGAAGCGGCCGCACCCGCGCCCGCAGCAGCCACCCCCACAGCGGCGCCTACCCCTCTGCCCATCATCAACGAGGGCCGCATCATTGCCACGCCGTACGCGAAACAGGTGGCGAAGGAACTCGGCGTCGATCTGCGCACCGTGCGCGGCACCGGCGAGGATGGCTGCATTCACGAAAGCAACGTGCGTGCCGCGGCGGCTGCTGCTCCAGCAGCCCCTGCAACACCGTACAAGTCGACGAAACTGATTGCTACTCCGGAAGCGAAGAAAATCGCGAAGAAGGAGAACATCAAGTTGGAGACTGTCACAGGCACCGGGTCGTTCGGTCGTATCACCGAAGAGGACGTTCTGCGGGCAGCTGGAAAGGCACCAGCACCGGCACCTGCCGCAGCGTCGAAGAAGCCCGCAGCGGCTGAGCCCGCGGCACCGAAGGAGAAGCGCAGCGCGCCCGTGGAGATGCCGGCGGGTGCGGTAGCGATGAACGCGATGCAGAAGGCGGTGGTGAAGAACATGAACGCGTCGCTGACGGTGCCGGCGTTCCGCGTGGAGTACACGATCGACACGGGTGCGTTCGACGCGCTGTACGCGAAAGTGAAGACGAAGGGCGTGTCGGTGTCGGCGCTGCTGGCGAAGGCGGTGGCGCTGACGCTCGAGAAGCACCCGCTGCTGAACGCGGCGTACGCGCCCGACGCGATCGCCTACCGGCCCGACATCAACATCGGCATGGCGGTGGCGCTGTCCGACGGCGGCCTCATCACGCCCGTGCTGAAGAACGCCAACAGCACCGACATCTACACCCTCGCCCGCGCGTGGCGCGACCTCGTCAAGCGCGCCGCCGCCAAGAAGCTCAAGCCCGACGAGTACAACAGCGGCACGTTCTTCATCTCCAACATGGGCATGTTCGGCGTCGAGAGCTTCGACGCCATCCTCCCCCCCGGCGCGCCCGCCATCATGGCTGTCGCCGCCAGCAAGCCCGTCGTCGCCATGCTCGACAATGGGCTCGTCGGCGTCAAGAAGCAGATGAAGGTCAACCTCACCGCCGACCACCGACACATCTACGGCGCGAACGTAGCCGAGTTCTTGCGCGACCTGGCCCACCTTATCGAGAAGGAACCCATGTCCCTCATGTTATAACTCTTGCGTAGGCGGTTTAGTGTCGAGCACGAGATTTAGAATGCTGGGTTAATAAAGGAAACTAAGAAGCTGTTTATCGAAGTCGAGTACGGAATTCGTACCATATCATCCGCATTACAAGAGATCGATTGAGTGGCTCGCTCTGCAGCATCACTCATAAACAAAAACTCGGGCATCGGTAACCAACGCATAACCCCACGGGCTGGCAACGACCATCAACTGCTGATACCGACGAAGCTACCACAAAATGACTAGTAAGTGCTCTATTTTAAGTGGCCGCGTCGCCACCGCCGCCAGAACCCGACCCACTCGAGCTAAACCAGCGCCGCATGATGGAACGGTCCCCAGACCGGCCGGGTGAGGAATGGGACGACAATAACGACGCCATGAGTGAGCGTGGCGGCCCATCGGGAGTGGCGTCGACGTCGAATTCATCGTCACTCTCGACGCCACGGTCGCCATCATGCTTGATCGACTGATTGTTCAAAAAGTCGGCATACTCGTCGAATTTGCCGACGGAGCGCCAGTACGCCTTCAGGCGCATATCGAACCACTCGTAAATCGGGCGTTCGCTCTGGCGCTTTGCATACGCGGGCGGCAATGTACGCGCACGCGACTCCATCGCGTACAGGGACCAACGGCAGAGCGTTCGCGACGCCCAGTTGATGAGTGCGGGCGGGATGTAGGGGAGCAGTGGGTCCACGTTGAAGATGAAGCGCACGTGCGTGGTCGACGGCGTGTCCGGCCGTAGTTCGTAGCCCGAAAAGAGGATGTTTGCGCGCACCGCCTTGGCCGACACCTTGGGCACGGGGATCCCGTCGGTGTCCTTGAGGGAGCGACTGTACACGAGCACGCAGCCGTCCTCGTCGAGCCCGTCGACGGCGAAGCCGTAGACGGTGACCTCGCGCGGGTGCAGGGGCCAGGGCGCGAACAGGCGGAAGTGCGCGGCGCGGCGCAGGCGGCTGGGCTCGGCGAGGATGTCGCTGCTCTGGATGAACCACAGCAGCTCGCTGTACAGGTCGGCCTCGTAGAGCAGGGCGGCGAGGTTGAGCAGCGGCGCGCGGATCAGCCCGCTGATGCGCATCGTGTGCGTGGCGTTACCCCGCTCCTTGCGGTACCACACCTTCGTCTTCGCCCCGTCGTACGACAGCGTCCAGCCGTCGTCATTGTCGAGCGACGTGGTGAAGTGCCGCAACTCGGCCACCTCGGCGCGAATCGCGCGGAACTCATCGCTCTCCAGACGCCGCCGCACCGCAGCGTCGCCCTCGCCCGCCTCCGACGCCGCCTCTAGCGCACGCGCGCACTGCAACAGCTTGTCGCTGCTGTGCAGCTCGAGGGCGCGGTCCAGATGCTCCATCGCATCGCGTTCGGCGCTCGGCACCGCTGAATTCCTGTGTACCCCGTCACGCTGTCATAGGGCCCTGTGCTGACAAGCCCACGATTCGATTATCATAGCGACTCGTACCACGTGATTAGTGCGTATCCGGCTAATAGTATCACCGCCGACCATGTGGAGAGCATTCTCCGCGTTGACCAGGAGGAGTGCCACGACTACCCCACTGTCCGAGTCGCAGATTCGGGCGCTGTCACATGAGGAATTGCTCGAATACGCATTGAAATTGTCGCGTGGTGATGGTGGTGCTGGTGGAGTTACCCAGCGGGAAGATGACAAGACGGTAACCAACAATGGCAAGAACAATGGGAGAACGAATGAAGCCGTCGAAGCCACAAATAGCGAAAGCGGCCCAGCGAAAAAGCGACGGAAGAGGAAGGAGCTGGATTGGTCGCGATACGGCACGCGAAGCATCGCATTGCGAGTCTCGTACCTCGGCTGGAACTACCACGGGTTCGCCTCGCAGCCGCACTCCACGAACACGGTCGAGCACTATCTGTTCAGCGCGCTGACGAAGACGCACCTCATCCGCTCGCGCGAGGAGTGTGCCTACTCGCGCGCGGGCCGCACCGACGTGGGCGTGTCGGCGCGCAGCCAGGTGGTCGGGCTGCGCGTGCGCTCGAACGTCGCGCCGCCGGCGGGCGGCGCGTGTGAGATGCGCTACGCGACGGTGCTGAACGCCGTGCTGCCGCCGGAGATCCGCGTCACCGCGTGGGCGCCCGTCGACGGCCAGGTCTACGCCGCGGACAGCGCCGAGATCCGCTCCGTCGCGGCGCGCATGCGCGACGCGCCCAGGGCGAACCTGCGCCGCCCCGGCCAGCCGTTCAGCGCGCGGTTCGACGCGACGTGGCGCGCCTACCGCTACTACTTCATCGCAGACGATTTGGACGTCGCGGCCATGCGCAAGGCGTGCGGGTACTTCGTGGGCACACACAACTTCCGCAACTTCTGCAAGGTGGACAAGTCTATTGACAACTTCGAGCGCGTGATGTACGAGGTCGACGTGCGCGACGTGGATGGGGAAGTCGCCCACGTGTACGTGCGCGGACAGGCGTTTCTGTGGCATCAGGTTCGATGCATGGTCGCGATTCTGTTTGAAGTGGGGAAGGGACGAGAAAGTCCGGAAATAGTCGCGGAAATGCTGAAAGGCGAGGGCGTGTTTGCGAATGGCAAACCCGCGTATCGGATGGCATCGCCTACACCGCTGGTACTCGACGAGTGCGTGTACCCGCCGTGTATAGTGCAATTCGTTGTAGATGACGATGGGATCACGCGGTTCGAAAAGAGCGATTCGGTGATGACGTCGTTGTACGTGGAAAGTCGACTGCGTGCGGCGGTGACGCGCGGATTCCTCGAGGCGAATGATGGCGAGACGATAGGAGAGTCAAGTTCGTTTAGACAAGTGAGAAAAAGGCGCCGTAACTACTTTCTGGATATGCCCTTAAGCAACAAACACACGCCACTAAAACAACGCGCCATAGAGCGCGCCTCGCCTTAGTTTGTCAGCCAGATCTCTAGCGGCCACCCGACCACGCACACGCCCAGCACGATGAGTGTCTTGCGTCGCTGATTCGAGTACTTGTGCAGCGTCTTCTCCGATGTGGGATACGTTTTTGGCGGGGCCGTGCTAAGCGTGCGCGATGTGCCGCGCGTCGCTAGCGCGAACGAACGCTGCGCTAGTGTGCGTGCCAACATCCTGGTATCGGTCGGCTGTGGGTTGGCGAGTTGAGGTGGAGTCGGGTCGAGTGGAAATTAATGATGGTTACTGCACGTACTTTATTTAGTTACCAAATAACAAACGTTAATTTGCTGAGCCGAGTGTCTTTGTTATTGCGTTCTGCTCTGTTCGAAATGGTGCTGGCCTTGTCTGCCCACATCGACTTAAAATTTACCCTGAACATGCCTTGTGTGTGAGTCATGGTAGTAAGTACAAGCTGCTGTATGGGCAAGTCGAAGAAAACGATATTTTTAGTCTTCTCAAACTGTCTAATGCGAACATGAAACATCATCGGAGTGGTATTGACTCGCTCATGTCAACTACTAATCAAAGAGGAGAACCTCGGCTCGAAAAATCGTATTATTGCGTATGCCACCTGTGAGCTCAAATGCTTTGTCCTAACAGCTTGGCAGTGGCATGAAGTAAATGATTCTTTGAAACACATCGTACATAACTTCTCATTGAGGGTCGACGATGCTTCTAACAACATAGCTGAGTTGCTGATTTAGTCAGAGTTCAGTCTAAAGAACACCGAAACATGTTCCAAATGTCCTCTGAAACCAACTTTTTTGATGGCGTCGTTTCTTTTTAGTACGCGCAGGAGTGGGCTGTGATTTTTTCTTTTGAGGTTTTGGCTTAGCCCACTCTTCTTCTACAGCGGCCGGAGTGTGTTGCAATTTCTTCTGCGGTTTTGGTTCGTACAACTTCTTTTCTGTATCTTTCGGGGACTGTAGTGGCTTCTTCTGTGGTTTCGGTTTGGTGTGCTTCGTGTCCTGTCGACGATGTTGACGAGATTTCAAACGCACAAGTGCATTGCCCGCTCGTTCCGCGAAGTTATCTTCAGGCGCCAACCTAACCGTGAACAATTGCTTGCTGGCATCGAATTTTAAGCGAACTGTGGTGCCTGCGTTTTTCTCACACACCCTGCTGATTTGTGTTAACATGAACGACAGAAAATCGAGAATTTTCCTAGCGTTCCAGCCCATTTCCAAGTTGTCCCTGTACTGTTTGCATATCTCTGGCAGCTTCTCCGTTCGGAGCACATCTACCTTTACCAACTTGCCCGCCTTGTCACGAACACCCACTACAATTGTAGGTACGCTGACAAGATGGGATTGGAGCCAGTATCTCATGTACATGAACATAAATCGGCTGTAGTTGTTGCGTGTTACGTCTTCTCGACACTTGAGTTCCACATAAGTTGAAGGCGGCTTTTTCGATTTGCTTTTGAGCACGCAGTCCATTTCTGCTGTGATTAATAGCGTGTGCGGACCGACTTTACGCTTGAAGAATGTCATAAATTGAGACTCCGTAGCCACGGTTTCGCGTCCGGTGGAAATGGCCTCGAATCGAGCACCCCAGTAGTGGTGCTTCTCTGTTTGAACCGTTTGCGTCTGGCGCGACGATAGGAACAATGTTTTACAGTCACGGAAGGTAACTGCGTTGATTTCGAACGGATACTTCCTTTCATAAATCGCTGTAGCTATTTTCACGAGAGTACTCCGTCCAGCCACAACATCGTACTTCAGCACATCTATATTGCAGCGTTGGTGGGGTTCGAGATAACGCCATCCTGTTGAACGGTTCTTCTGATTACAGAATTCCTCGTAATCATTACCATTCAGGTTTGTTTCGGGTAAGGGGGGTTTGAAATAATGCAAATTCTCTCGCGAATTTGCTGTAATCTTCCCGTCGGTCCTAGAAAAATAACCCACCTGTACAGCATCTTTCCTTTGTTCCTGGGTCTTCCCGTCGTACTCCCAATTTCTGCACCATTCTCCCGCGTCAATGCTCAACTCGGCAAATCTCTTGTATGCTGGCATGCCCAACTCGTAGAGTTTGGGCGAAAGTGATGGTGCAGGTGCTCTTGCAGGTTAATTTGTTAGCGAAACATACATGGCTTTGCAACGAGATCGAGCGATCGGACAGACCTCTCTAGTCATTGGGCAATGAACGAGGTTATGCAACCGCTGCTGACAATATCTGAGATGGCTCAAACGCGATTGTTTCTGAAAGCTAGTGAGATTGTCGCCCGGTCATCACAGAACTATTAGAAACAGTGCGTCTTGAATCTACCACTAGGAAAATAATTTACTTCTATACTATTCGAATTCGAAAAGAATAAAATTTAAAGTCGCTTCGTCAGGTTCGGAACATTGGATCATTAGTAGTACCTCCCGCTCGCACAAAGCGAAAGCTTGCAATTGGCAAAATGAACTGGCAGTTGTTGGAACTCTTGATTACAAGTGCTCTGTTGTTTGTAAGGTTCCTCTTGATTGCAACGGAAGTGACAACGAAGTAACTTTGATGACTGTCCGTTTCGGATCACTTATTTAATCAAAAGTATCGAGGAAATTAGAAAGAAACGATGAACCCATCGGGTGATATCTCGTTTGATGAATAAATCGATTTGATTAAAACTTATAAATTGATGTAAGATGCTGCAAGCTTTCTTAGTCGAATATCGTTTTCAGGGTTTCTGTTTTTGGAAGGACGAATGAATTGTATTTCTGCATAATATGATACGAAATATCTGTTTGTTTTGAAAAATTTATAACCGATAACGAACTAATGATTTTTGGGTTATATGTTGACAATCTCGCTAGAAGAAATTCATATGTTTTGGGTTCTATCCTGTTCAAAAATGGTGAAATGCTAGATAAATATTTGCTCTTTTATCGCTCTATTTCAGCAACACTGTGAGGTGATCACTGTACTCTGCGATCAAGAGGAAATTTAGTATAGTCGATGGACGCTAATCGTTCGTACCAAATAGAGAAACACTGCAAGCTACCATTGATTCGTCATTTCGGTCACTCTTTTCCTAAAGCATCACATCAATGGGGATTGATACGAAATGAAACGAA
>JAAUYH010019219.1_pt1 | contig 26794 bp, 15 predicted proteins | sample 7278061 | NCBI WGS metagenome assembly JAAUYH01 (sample SAMN14350203, study PRJNA611818) | marine sediment metagenome | isolation source: surface marine sediment (0.6m) | place: French Polynesia: Moorea | collected 2018-08
ATTTCTAGATCCGCAACGAATATTTACCGATCGCGATCCAGATTTACTGTTGATGAAAAATACAGCTTTAGAATGTAGTAAGCATATTAAAAGAATTTTGGAAATTAATGTTGCTAGAGGTAAAGATTCAACCTCAGGGATTATTATTTTGGGTCGATTACTGAATTTATTAGCTTTGAAATTGAAGAAAAGTACTCTTACTTATCAAATTGATTCTAAAATGCTCAATGATGGAAGAAAAGAAATATTTGAAATTTGGCAGCAAAGAGATGAATTGATGTTAGCAAAATTAAAGAGTGTTGGAGATGGTAGTATTATTTCTCCAACTGATTGGAATGAAAAAGCGATCCAAAATCAACCCATTTACGTAAATTGAACTTGTAATACCTTTGACTTTTTACTTTTTACTTTTTACTTCCCCTCCTGGGGTGCTTGCTTCAAAAAGGTCTAATCCCTTCTTCCCAATTAACGGTCATTTTCATTTTGTTCACCTTCCAAACACCATCTAATCGAGTTAGTTCATGATTATAGGTACCACCTAATGTCCAACTTTGACCTTTTCTTGGTTCCAGAAAGACATGATGAGCTTGGAAGTTAGAAATACAAGTTCCTAGATTTTCATTTAGCGTAACAGTATGGGTTCCGAGTATATGTTGAGTTATCTTAAAATTTTTTGCAAAAGACTCTTCCCATTCTTTTACTTGAAGTTGTGCAGGAACATGAATCGGTTCTCCACCAAATAAAGAAGTATAATCAAATTCAACTTTATCGGTAAACTCAGCAAGAACCTCTTTCCAGTTACGTAAGTCTGACATCAAAGCAATCTTATTAACTGTGTTGATAATCTCTACCTTGTCACTCGTTTGTTGGATTGGGATGTGAATGGTATTGTCATTCTGGGGTTTTGGAATATTATTGACACTCTGATCTTCGGGTAGCAGTTGAGTGTTATTGATGTCATTATTTTGAGGTAAACGAATATTATTTACATTACTATCTTTAGAAGGTTGAGTTTGTGCTTGAGTTTTGCTAAGCGATGTACTTATTCCAGCTAATCCAGCGAGCGTACTAATAATAATTTTTCGGCGAGACGATCTGAGCATTTATTTATATATAATTTCCTTATTTGTATTTCGAGATTATTTTTTCTTTGGATATGTTTTTGTTTGCAATATAGTTTCAAATATATCTGGGAAATATCAAAACTTAGAAATTTAGCTTTGTAGTATATCTTTTCTGTAATGTTTTAGCCATCATAGTAAAGTTTAAATTTACCTATAGGAGATATTCATATCATATTTTTTCAAATTGTAAATGAGTAAATAGCAAAACCAATTTGGTATCACAATTCTCGGTAAAATTTAATTTGGAAAATATTGTTTTAAATAGAGAATCAACATTTTCTTTGTTTCAGCTAGAACCTGTTGTTGAAAATTACCCTCGCGAGTTAATGAAAAAATTTCTAATGCACTTGCGGCTTCAACTGTAACTGCAGCTAATAAATCGGCTTGACTTTTTTCTAGTGTAGGTTTACGTGTAATAAAAAACGCTGACAATTGTCGAGCAATCTCTTGGTTAAATGCCGTATCCATTGCCATTAATTCCGTTGAGACTAAACGAGATTGTACAAATACGGTTCTATATGCCGGATTCGCTGTCACAAATTCATCAAATGCATCGATCGCATTACTGATATAAATTTCCAGAGGTAATTTGGCGGTTTCATCTGTGTGAAGATTTGCAAATACCTCTCCTAGTTGCTTTAAATAGCGATCGACTAAAGCATGAAATACAGCTAACTTATCCGGGAAAAAACGGTATAAACCTCCGACGGATGTATCAGCACGCGCTGCAATTTCATCAGTTGTTACAGACTCATAGCCAACTTCAACAAATAATTCAGCTGCTGCATCCAAAATTCGATTAAATCTTTCTCGACTCCTTGCTTGTTTCGGTAAACGCCATCGCAATTGCTGTTGAGGTTCTTGTGTCATTACTCAGAAATTCTATTGACAAACACGAGATATTCCTCGTATTTTAAAAGTGAGGTTAACCTCGCGTTTTTGTTTGTAGTTTCATTTATAGCATTTTAGGGTAGAAAACCATGCAAACTGTAAATACTGGAGTCAATAATGCAGATCGTAACAAAAAGATGTCTTACGGATTCTTTTTGTTTATGAGTTTTATGATTTGGCTGATTGCAACTTTAGTTATCCGGTTTTGGGGAGAAACTTTTTTTATCCCTAACAGTAATGTCAGTATGGTTGCTAGTTTTTTGTTCTCAGTTTTTTTCTTACCACCATTGGCTTATAGCCTCTTTGCTTGGCAAAATATAGAGCCTGTGCAAAGAAAAGATGCTGCTATTTGTTTGGCGATTCCGGGAATGCTGCTCGATGCATTCACTAATTACTTCTTCCCATACTTTTTTCCAAATCTCCCCGATGCAGCGAATGGAGTATTTGGAGCTTGGTTATTGTGGGGATATGCAATTGTGCTGATTACAGGAATATTTACAAGTCAATGGAAAAAATAGGTAATTGGTAACTGAGAAAAGAAGAATTTATCTAATCCCAATCCCCAATCCCTACTTCTGCTATTAAAGGTTTATTTTTGCGATACTTTAGTATCTGTTAGACTCTTTCGAAAGTGATTTGTAACCGCTTGCACTGCTTTATTTACGTAAGGTTCGCGATCGTAGAAATCAAATTGCTGTCCTTGCATCCAAATTACTTTCTTCTCTCCCGGCATAGTCTTGTAAAATTTACGTACTCCATCCGGTAATGCTGCATTTTCACTGTGAACAAAAAGGGTGGGAACATTAACGTTAGGTGCTGCAGAAATAGAATCAAACTGCAACCATTCAGCCCAAGACATTACTGCAAATCTATTCTTCCATTCTGGTATTGAACCGCGTTCGGGATTCCCATAATACAAAGGCTCGCCAGACATCGCAGCATTACGATTATCTTGCTCGAAAGCAGGTACATAATCAACTTTCCCTGTTTTTTCGTATTTTCTTTGTGCTGCTAACCCAGTTTCGATTTTCTTACGCACTGCTTGTTTTCCACCGTAAACAGTAAGTACCGACTCCGGTTCTTGTAGCCACGCAGCAACGGTTGCAAAAGACCTAATCCGAGAATCTTCAGCTACAGCATGCGCCATATAACCCGCGCTTGCACATACACCCAAACCACCGATGCGGTTGGGATCGACAATTGGTAAAGACTGCAAATAGGTTACAGCATTTTTGATATCTTGAATCTTTGCATTTGGCGATTCATATTGACGAGGTTCACCACCACTTTCCCCCCAGTAGCGAAAATCAAAAGCCAATGCAGCAAACCCTTGTTCGGCAAGCTTTTTAGCATACAAACCCGCCATCTGTTCTTTTACCGAAGTCCAAGAACCGGTAACAATCACTACTGGGAGTTTTCTACCCGACTTATAATTAGCTGGTAAATACAAATCCCCCACCATCTTCACCCCTTCGCTGGTGAAGTTAACTTTATTTATGCCAGGTTTGTAATTCGCTGCAGCCAAATATTCCAGGTTAGAAAATCTCGGAGTTTGGTTTTGTGTTGTTACTGAGTTTTTACCCCGTTTACTTTCAAGATTGATATTACTTGCAACAGCTAAATCGATACCTAACATCAGAGGAATTGCTAAGCAGAAAACTAGGGATAAGAGTTTCATTTTCCTGTTGACTTGATTCTTTAATTTTTTTCTGGTCTTGTATCTTATTGAGATTTTGATTTGAATATTTATTGGCAAATATTTACTAGTTAAAACTGATTTTTAACCAAGTCCACCCCCATCGATACTAAACTGATTCCCAGAGACATAAGATGCTTCATCAGAAGCAAGCCACATGACTAGGTTTGCGACCTCTTCTGGTGTCCCAACTCTTTGCATGGGATAGGATGCAACAAGTTGTTTTTCTGTAACTTTCCAGTCCCGTTTGACTCGATCCAACATTGGAGTATCAATCGCTCCTGGAGATATGGCATTAATACGAATGTTTTTACCATATTCTTGAGCCGCCATTTTAGTCATGATATTAGTATTTTCTTTACAGAGGCACTGGAAAAAGGATCCAAACTCCTAAATTTCACATCATTAATCAGCATTTTAGCCTTAACTGAACCGTATTGCTTATGGGCAGTTACCTTTAATTTAACTTTTGTGAACCAAAGTCTTATTATTTTTTTTAATAGCTTTCAATAAACTTTAACAGCATTCTACTTGCTGTATTTAAGCTTGCTTGTATTTTGCACAGAAGAGTATAAATCACTAACAAATTAAAATTCATTACAATAAAGCTGTATTATTTCACTGGGTCTTGAACACTAAATTAGGCTTTTACTATTGATACTGAGTAACTTAATAACATCAAATTTTATTTGTACAATATGTGAATTTAAATATATTTACTTGCCATTGCATACCTTGGTAGACCTTGAAAGTCAACTACACTATTAAGTAAAAATATATAACTATTTTTAAATTCATAAGTTTCAGTGTTTATGTTTCGGGATTGATTTTAGGTTAATATTTTAGAGAGAAAATAAATTCAGTAAATTGACAAGGTGTTATCGTTTACGCTTAGTGAAGAAATAGTACTTCAAAAGCGTGTTTTAAAAGTCAGGGATTGTTGTAAAAAAGCTCACGAAATTTAAGCTGAAAGGTCGTAATGTTTGTCAGTAGTCAGTGCTTCGGCTCCCTTGCGTGACATAGCATATTGCTAGGCATAAAGCAGGAAGGTGGTGGGATTGTGTCAAAAGCAAATACCCTTTTGTAAATAAATATCAATATCAGTCTGAAACCTAAGTGTGTCTTAGAGAACTCATTTGAGATCTTTTAATTGGTAGCAGTTCTCAGTCTTTTAAGCATTAGTCGTATAAAACAAAGATTTACTTTGGCGATTGAATGATCAAGCGTTCTTTCAAATTTTTTGACTGAACTTTTATATTTCTCCATCCAAGAATTACTTCTTTCTATGACCCATCTCACTTTGACCGAAACAAAACCAATCTTTCCTTCTTTTTCTTTTTCAGCTTTGGACGGTTTTGGTCATAGCTCAAGTCTAATCTTGGTCATTATTTGGGGATAAATTTTTTTCAATTCTTCCTCTAATTTTTCGGGATGATATCCATTATCAAGAATGATAGTGATTTTGGGAATGTTGAAAAGTATGAGTAAAGAAGAGTGTAGTAATTTACAAGAAAAAGAACTAATAAATGTTTTTGATAAACCTATGAAACAAGAGTGGTGGATGGAATACGGCGGCTTTTTTGGTCATTACTACGTGAAGGGTGATAACTCTTTAGATGGCTATCTCTCAACACCACAAAACCTCAATGAAAGGTCTCAGTGTGAAGTTGAAGGTTTGATTAGACTTCTCGCTCTTCAACCCAACCAGCGTATTCTCGATAGCCCCTGTGGTTATGGAAGGCATTCAATCGGGCTTGCTCACCAAGGTTTGACAGTTGTCGGTGTTGATATCAATAGTCATGAGCTTAACATTGCTAATAAAAATTCTCAGGGACTTGAGAATGTCCAATTTTTTAAACAGGATATGCGCTTGTTGAAGTATGAGAATGAATTTGATGCTATCGTTAATGTTTTTTTCTCATTTGGTTTTTTTGAATTGGAAGAGGAAAATTTTCAAGTCCTTCAAAATTTCTACCAAGCATTAAAACCAGGAGGAAAATTTTTAATGCACACTGACGTAAATATTCCTCGTGTGCTGAGTGGTGAATACAAGTTTTCAGAAATACGTTCACTTCAAAACGGCAAAAAACTGGAAATTAGTGAAAACTACGATCACGTAACTAAGAGAATTAATGGTCAATGGATTTTTATCAATCAGGATGGGACAAAAGAAGAAACAAGTCCTTATTCAGTAAGAGTTTATTCATTCTCCGAATTTTCTGACCTTTGTCAACAAGTAGGTTTTAAAATTATTACTGGGTACGGAAATTGGCAAGGTTCACCATTAACCAACTGCTCAGAAGATATGATAATCGTTGCCGAAAAATAAGTCTATTTGCTGATTTTTTTGAGACGAAAGCCCAAATTTATTGATTTTGTTAAAATTCTGAAATCAAATGCACTATCAAGTTCCAACAATTAAAGCTAACAATATTGTCAAACTTCTTCGTCATCGGGCTATTGAGCAACCTCAAAAACTAGCCTATACATTTTTAACCGATAGCTTGACTAAAGAAGCAAACTTAAATTACAGAGAACTCGATCAATATGCTCGTGCTATTGGAGCTAAACTTCAATCTCTAAATTTAACAGGACATCGTGCATTGCTTTTATACTATCCAGGAATAGATTATATAGCTGCATTGTTTGGATGTCTGTATGCAGGTGTAGTAGCGGTAACTGTATATCCGCCTAAATTTTCTCGCTCTACTCGTAAGCGATCACGACTTGAAAACATTCAAACTATTGCTATCGATGCTCAACCTACCATTGGATTAACTACCTCAAGCCTTTTAAAACGTGCTAAAGAATTCATCGGACATTCATCTTTGTTAGAAGCTTTCCCTTGGATATGTAGTGATGCTCTGCCAATTGAGGCAGGGGCTAATTGGGAAATGCCTTCACTAGACACCAATACTCTAGCATTACTTCAATATACATCAGGCTCGACGACAACACCAAAAGGTGTCATGCTTTCTCATGGCAATCTCTTGCATAATTTGTCTTTAATTTGCCATAACTTTAGGTTGACTTCAGAAAGTCGAGGCGTGATTTGGTTGCCCCCATATCATGATATGGGATTGATTGGTGGCATTCTCGAACCAATTTTTGTCGGTTTTTCAGTCACGCTAATGTCACCAATGACTTTTTTACAGCGCCCTTTAAAATGGTTGCAAACTATCTCACAAACTCATGCTACTTGTAGTGGTGGTCCAAATTTTGCTTATGAACTTTGCCTCCAAAAGATTACTTCTGAGGATAAAAAAAATCTCGATTTGAGTTGTTGGGATGTCGCTTTTTGCGGTGCTGAACCGATTCGCCCACAAACAGTAGAAAGATTTGTCGCTGAATTTGGCGATTGTGGTTTTCGTGAAGAAGCTTTTTATGCTTGTTATGGACTGGCTGAAGCAACTTTGTTAGTTTCGGGAGCGCAGAAAGTTCGCTTCCCGGCGATTAAGTCTTTTCAAAAAAAAGCGCTTGAGTACGATCAGGTTATTGAAGTTGAAACTCATGATGAAGATAGTAAAAAGCTAGTTGGCTGTGGTCAAGCAGTACCTAGTCAGAAAATAAAAATTGTAGACCCCCAGACTTTGCAGGTTTGTGAATCTAATTGTGTTGGTGAAATTTGGCTATCGGGTGCAAGTGTAGCGCAAGGTTATTGGAATCAAGAAGAAAGTACCCAACAGACTTTCTTCTGCTATTTATCAGAAAACAGTCATGAGCCTTATTTACGTACTGGGGACTTGGGATTTTTACATGAAGGAGAACTTTTTGTCACAGGTCGATTAAAAGACTCAATCATTATTGGAGGACGTAACTATTATCCTCAGGATATTGAACTAACCGTCGAGCAAAGCCATTCTGCTTTTAAGATGGGAGGATGTGCTGTTTTCTCTGTAGAAGTTGATAGCGCAGACTCAGAAAAAATTGTCATTGTTCAAGAAGTCAAACCCTCTGCTAATCAGGATGGTTGGGAGGAAATTTTCAGTACAATTCGTCAGTCCATTGCCGACGAATATAGCTTACAAGTTTATACTGTAGTGTTGATTAAGTTAGGAAGTCTTCCAAAAACTGCTAGTGGCAAAATTCAACGTCATGCTTGCAAAGCCAGTTTTCTAAGCAATCGTTTGCAGGTTATTGCAACCAGCATTCATGACACTGAGAATGTATTAGTTAGGGAAAATTTTTTATCACGTACAGGACTTTTAAAAGTCCCAGTTAATCACAGACAGGATATATTAATCGAATATCTTCAAGAGCAAATAGGAGAGATGATAGGAGTTTCTCCTCTTAGTTTAGACCCACTACAACCGTTAGGGGGATTAAGTTTAGATTCCTTAATGCTGGTTGAAATTAAGTACAGTATTGAAGCGCAATTTGAGGTAAATCTTTCTCTAACAGCTTTTTTTGAGTATAACATTGTTCAATTAGCAGACGAGATTCGACAAAAGGTTGTCAAACAAGAGGCAACTACAAAGAAATATTTTCCTAAAACTCAGAAATCTGATGAAAAATATGCGCTTTCTTACGGACAAAAAGCACTTTGTTTTTTAAATTCATTGACTTCAGCCGGCGAACTTTCACCCTACAATATTGCTCGTACTGTTCACATTCGGGGTGAATTGAATCTCTCTATCTTCCAACAGGCTTGGGAAAAGTTGGTTGAGCGACATTCTGTATTACGCACGACGTTTCCTTTAGAACCAGAGGGACAAGTACAGCGAATCCATGCACAGATAAATCTTGACTTCCATTATGAGAATTTATCAACAGATTATTTCAGCAATCTCGACAAACGTTTACAGCAAGAAGCTAATCGTCCGTTTAATTTGGAACAGGGAAATCCCTTACGGATCAGGTTATTTTCCCAGTCTTCCCAGGAGTACATCCTGCTATTGGTTTTACATCACACAATCGCTGATTTTTGGTCTTTAGCGGTGCTAGTAGAGGATTTTGACCGATTATATCATAGTATTTTAACCGGAAAATCTACCACTTTGCCTAGTTGTTTGCAGTATACAGATTATGTACAGTGGCAGAATAATTTATTAGCCACTGATTGGGGAGAGCAACAGTGGCATTACTGGGAGAAACAAATGTCAGGAATGCTGCCGATGCTTAATCTTCCCACTGACCGACCTCGACCGCCTGTTCAAACCTATTATGGCTCTACATACAAATTTACACTCAATTCGGAATTGAGTTGTAGCCTGAAACAATTGGCCCAGGATAATCAGGTTACACTCTATACACTTTTGTTAGCAGCTTTCCAAGTATTGTTGTCTCGACTGAGCAATCAGGAAGATATCATTGTGGGTTCTCCGGTAGCTGGAAGAAGCCAGTATCAGTTTAATAACGTTGTCGGATACTTAGTTAATACACTACCTTTAAGGGCAGATTTATCCGGGAATCCGCCTTTTTTAACCTTTCTTCAGCAAACACAAGCGACAGTAGTTTCGGCTCTTGAACATCAAGATTATCCTTTCTCGTTACTGGTAGAACGTTTACAACCAAATCGCAGTGCAGAGCGATCGCCAATTTTTCAGGTAATGTTTGTGTGGCAAAAAGCACGTCGACTACACCATGAGGGATTGACGACTTTGGCTCTGGGTCATCAAGGAAAACCGATAAATTTGGGGAATTTGGTGCTTGAGGGTGTCGAACTAGAGCCAAAAACCAGTCAGTTCGACATGACACTGTTCCTGGCCGAAATCGATCAACAACTAGTAGGGTCTTGGGAATATAATACCGATTTATTTGATGTCGCCACTATTCGCCGGATGGTTGATTGTTTTCAGACCTTACTAGAAGGAATTGTAAATCAACCATCACAGCTAATTGCCAATTTGCCATTATTGACTAATGCAGAGCGCCAAAAATTCTTAGTAGAATGGAATCAAACCGGAAGGGATTATCCCCAGGATGTCTGCCTGCATCAACTGTTTGAAGTGCAAGTTGAGCAAACCCCTAACGCGATTGCTGTCATCTTTGGGGAGCAATTTTTAACTTATAGAGAGCTTAACTGTCGTGTCAACCAACTAGCCCATTACTTGCGAACACATGGCGTAAAACCTGATACGTTAGTGGGCGTATATATAGAGCGATCCTTAGATCTAGTCATCGCACTGCTCGGTATTCTTAAGGCAGGAGGAGCTTATTTACCCCTAAATACGGGAGAAGCTGCTCCACGGTTAGCTTATATGTTGGTAGATGCTCAAGTAACCCTCCTACTGACTCAACAAAAACTCCGCGAGCAAATCCCTGAAACCCAAGCTCAGATTATTTGCTTAGATACAGATGCGAGTGTGATCGCTTCAGAAACCGAAGCAAATCTGCTCAATGTTACTTTCCCTGATTGTTTAGCCTATGTCATTTATACGTCTGGATCTACAGGCAAACCTAAAGCTGTAATGAACACTCATCAAGGAATTAGCAACCGCTTATTCTGGATGCAGCATACCTACCCCATCAATTTTACAGATCGAATTCTCCAAAAAACCCCAATTAGTTTCGATGTCTCCGTGTGGGAAATTTTTTGGCCTCTCATAACGGGAGCACGCTTAATTCTTGCCAAATCGGGTGGTCATCAAGACGGTGCTTATTTAAGCAAATTAATTGCTCAGCAGCAAATTACCACACTCCATTTTGTTCCCTCCATGCTGGGAGTTTTTCTTGAACAAGAAAATCTGAAAAACTGTCGGAGTTTGAAGCGAGTAATTTGTAGCGGAGAAGCTTTAACTCAGAGACTCACCACTCGCTTTTTTGAGCATTTAGATTGTTCCTTAGAAAATCTTTACGGTCCGACAGAAGCCGCAATTGATGTTACCTTCTGGCACTGTCAAAACCAAAACCCATCAAACATCATTCCTATCGGGCGACCTATTGCCAACACACAGATTTATATCCTTAACCAGTATTTACAACCCGTTCCCGTCGGTTTTTTTGGCGAAATTCATCTTGGTGGTACAGGACTAGCGCGAGGATACCTCAATAATCCAGAATTAACCGCCGCCAAATTTATTCCCAATCCCTTCAGAACCAATTCTCGCCTTTATAAAACCGGAGATTTAGGACGCTTTTTACCCGACGGTACAATTGAATTTGGAGGGCGCATTGATCGCCAAGTCAAAATACGCGGTTTTCGAATTGAGTTAGGAGAAATCGAAGCCGTCTTAGTCCAACATCCTACAGTACAAGAAGCTGTTGTCTTAGGACGAGAAGATTTACCCAATGAGCGGCGGCTTGTTGCTTATCTTGTGCTTTGCGAGCAACAGATTCCCACAGTCAGGGAACTGCGTCGGTTTATTCAAAGCAAATTGCCCAATTATATGCTCCCTGTCGCCTTTATCTTCCTAGACGCTTTGCCTTTACTATCGAATGGTAAAATTAACTACCACGCACTCCCCATCCCAGGCAAGATTCACCCAAAACGAGAACCAAATTTTGTCCTCCCGCAAAATCTCGAAGCCGAATCCTTAGCTAATATTTGGAAAGAAGTTTTAAACGTGGAAGAGATTGGTATTCATGATAACTTTTTTGAATTAGGTGGAGATTCGATTCGCAGTATCCAAGTTTGTACCTTAGCGCAAAAAATCGGTCTGAATCTTTCGGTTGAACAACTTTTTCAACATCAAACCATTCATGAGTTGGTAGGACAGATTTGTACAATTGAGTCTAAAATCAAGGCTTTTCCCCAAACAGAAAATTTTAGCCTGATTTCCGAACAAGATCGTCGCCAAATCCCAGAAAATATCGAAGATGCCTATCCCCTGACGCTCCTCCAGGCGGGTATGATTTTCCACAGCGAATATAACCCTGACAGCGCCGTTTACCACGATATATTTACTTATCACCTTAAAATTCCTCTTAACCGCGAATTATTCTTCAACGCTATCAGCCAGTTGATTCAACGTCATGAAATCCTGCGAACTTCCTTCGCACTGACAGGTTATCAAGAACCTTTACAACTGGTACATCAAACCGTAAAAACTCCTTTAGCGGTCGCGGATTTACGCCAGCAACCACTTGTTGAACAAGAAGAAGTATTAAAAGCATGGATAGAAACCGAAAAAAGACATCACTTCGACTGGAATTTTCCACCATTATTGCGTTTCCAAGTACATCTTCGCACTAATAAAACTTTCCAACTCACTTTAAGCTTTCACCACGCTATTTTAGATGGATGGAGTATTGCATCTTTACTCACAGAATTATTCCAACACTACTTTTCCTTATTAAACCAGGAAAGTAATTTAAATCCATCCTTACCAGCCGCAAAATTCCGGGACTTAGTTAGCTATGAACAACAAATTCTTAAAAGTGCCGAACACCGCCAATATTGGCTTGAAAAACTCAAGGAACCTACAATTACCAAGCTGCCTCGTCTAAGAAAACCTTTCTCAGAGGATAAATTACCGCAGCATCAAGTCCAAGAAGTTTTGATATCTCCGGAAATCTCTGATGGGTTAAAACGTCTCGCGTGTCAGGCTGGTGTTCCTCTCAAAAGTGTTCTGTTAGCAGCCCATTTGCGAGTATTAAGTTTACTCACCAATCAGACAGATATTATCACTGGCTTAGTTTCTCATAATCGTCCCCAACAAATTGATGCAGACAGGATTTTAGGATTATTCCTTAATACTTTACCTTTGCGTTTGCAGTTACTCGGAGGAACTTGGATCGATTTAGTCCAAGAAACTTGGAAAGTCGAGCGAGAATCCCAAAAATTTCGACAGTATCCCTTCGCCGAATTACAGAAACAATTCGGTAAATTACCTCTGTTCGAGACTTTATTCAATTTTAGTCACTTTCACGTTTATCGAGAAGTTTTTGGAGACAAAGGCAAAGCATTTTTGGGTGGTGAGTTCTTTGAAGAAACTAACTTTACCTGGGTTGCTAATTTTGTCCAAGACCCTTTTTCCTCGCAAGTTCAACTATCTTTAAATTATGACGGGAATCAGTTATCTAAATTCGAAGTACAGCGCTTTGCGGATTACTATGTCAGAACTTTAGCAGTGATGGTCAGTCAACCTTTAGCTATCTATGAACAAGATTGTTTGCTTTCTGTTTCAGAGCAACAACAATTACTGATTGAGTGGAATGATACCCAAGTTGACTTTTCTTCAGCACAAGATCTACCCGAATTATTTGAGTTACAAGTCGAAAACAACCCCGATGCTATTGCAGTTATTTATGAAAGCCAATCGCTGACGTACCAACAATTGAATCAACGTTCAAACCAATTAGCACATTATTTGCGGTTGCTAGGAGTTAAAGCAGAAACTCCCGTCGGGATTTGTGTCGAGAGATCTCTCGATTTGATCGTCGGGGTACTTGCTATCCTTAAAGCTGGAGGAGTTTATATACCGTTTGATCCGGCTTATCCGTTGGAACGGAATACCTTTATGTTTCAAGAAGTCAAGCCGTTGGTACTACTAACTCAGCAACACTTGAAATGTTTAGAAGTAAACTCACTAACAACGGTCTACTTAGACTCACACCCATCTGAGATTATCGCCCAACCCGACACAAACCTAGCAAAGATTTCTACCCCAAATAATCTTGCTTATATTCTCTACACTTCAGGTTCTACAGGCGTACCGAAAGGGGTAATGGTAACACGCAGATCGCTGGTCAATTTTTTGCATTCCCTATATCGCGAATCTGGTTTGACCGCAGATGATGTGTTTGTTGCTGTCACCACACTTTCCTTTGATATTGCTGCTCTGGAATTATATTTACCTTTGATTCTCGGTAGCACTGTGGTGATCGCTTCACAAGAGCAGGTCAGTAATGGACAGCTTTTAAAAAAGAAACTCAGGGAAGTAAGTGCAACCGCAATGCAAGCAACTCCTGTTACCTGGCGTTTGCTTGTTGAAGCAGATTGGCAAGGAAAAGACAAATTTAAGGTATTTTGTGGTGGCGAAGTTTTAGACGAGCGACTAGCCCAATCCCTCATGGCAACTGGTGCGTCAGTCTGGAATCTCTACGGACCAACTGAAACTACGATTTGGTCTTGTTTGCAACAACTGAAACCCACAGAATCAGTAACGATAGGACATCCAATCGCTAATACTCAACTATACGTTCTTAGTCGTCATTTACAACCCGTCCCAGTGGGGGTTCCTGGGGAACTTTATCTGGGCGGAGTTGGCGTGGCTCGTGGCTATCTTCAACGTCCCGATCTTACTGCAGAACGGTTTATCCCCAATCCTTTTAGTTCTGTTTCAGGTTCACGACTGTATCGTACTGGTGATTTAGTCCGATACCGTCAGGACGGAAAACTGGAATTTATAAGTCGCTTGGATCGTCAAATTAAGCTGCGTGGATTCCGCATTGAACCCGGAGAGATTGAAGCAATTCTAGAAGAACATCCTCAAGTGCGGCAAGCTGTCGTTTTAGACAAACACACCGATCACGATAACTCAAAACTGGTAGCTTATGTCGTAGTTGATTCTGCTCTGGAAGAACATTTGCGGCAAAACTCATCTTCTGATGAGGACAATCCCACCCCACCAGCTTTACTTAGCGAGTTAAAGGCCAATTTGCGCCAAAAACTGCCATCCTACATGATACCCTCCTCTTTTATAGCAATCGCTGCGTTACCCCTCACGTCCAACGGCAAAATTGATCAACAAGCCTTGGCTACTATCAACCCAATTCCTTCACTGCAGAGTGATCGTACCCAGATCACTCCCCAAACTCCCACAGAGAAACAAATTGCTTATATTTGTGCCGGTTTACTCGAATGTGAATTTATTGGTTTATATGACAACTTCTTTGATTTAGGGGGTCACTCTTTGTTAGTAGCACGCCTAATTGCTGAAGTTAGTGAGGTTTTCCATGTCCATGTACCTATGCGTGAAATTTTCCTGGATGCAACCGTGGCTAATTTGACGGCAGTTGTTGAAAAATCGCGAAAAACGGCTGAGTTAACTAAAAATAGTGATAAGGAGCTTTTGCAAGCATCCCTAGAAGATATTTCCGAGGAACAGTTAGACTTACTACTCAGCGAAGAATTATTTTTACAAGAATTAGAGAAAGGGAAAGAATCAAAATGAGTTTAAAAGACCTCTCCGAGTTATCTGTAGAAGAAAAACGGAAATTTCTAGGACAGTTTTTACAAAAAGCACAAAGTACAGGGACTTCTAATCTGTCTTTTGAGCAGTTGCGACTTTGGGTGATCGCTCAGTTAGATCCCACTGTACCAAATCATAGCTTTACTACCTTAAAACTATCTGGCTCGTTACAGATAGAAATCCTTGAACGCAGTCTTTCTGAAGTAATCCAGCGTCATGAGTTACTGCGAACTACTTTAATCGAGTTGGAAGGTCAACCGCTAAAAGTTGTCAGTCCAACTGAATCGCTTAATTTATCCGTAGTAGACTTAACCGGGATTCCTGGAGACGAACAAGCGACCAGAATTCAGGAAATTGCCCAAGCAGAGATACAACAACCTTTAGCTCTGAATCAAAAACCTTTGTTTCGGGTTACTGTGATACGACTTACGGCAACGGAATCGGTATTATTAGTGACAATACACCAAATTGTGGCAGATTCGATTTCGGTTGAGATTTTTGTGCGCGAGCTAATCATTTTATACGACGCTTTTGTTCATAACTTGCCGCTTCCCTTACCAAAAACGAAAGCACCGTTTGGCGATTTCGTAACTTGGGAAAAAAAGTGGATACAAACACAACAAGCTAGGGAACAGCTTGATTATTGGCGCACTCAGCTTACAGATTTGAGTGGTTTGAAACTAGCTGTTGATCGTGCTCAAACTACAGGGAAGACTTATCACAGTGAAGTTCATTCTTGCCAATTATCCAGTGATTTAGTGAACCAACTCGATGCACTAGGGAAGCAAGAAGATGCGACTTTATTCATGACTGTGCTAACAGCATTTAAAATGTTATTAGCACGTTATTGTCAGCAAGAAGATATTGCTTTGGGGACTTTGGTTTCTCGTCGGATGCATTCCCAATGGGAAGAAGTGATTGGACCTTTGACGAATACCTTAGTTTTGCGAACGGATTTATCAGGGAATCCTTCCGTAACAGCACTTTTGCAACGAGTGCGTCAAGTTTGTTTAGAGGCTTATGATCATCAAGATTTCCCCTTTGCGAAACTGGTTGAGATTCTCCAGTTACAACAACATCTTAATGAGTTTGCGCTCATTATGTTCCAGTTTCAAGAGTATTCTGGGGAGGATTTTGGTGATTTGCCATCTTTGAGTGTGACTCCCCTAGAGCTACCAATCAAGACCACGCTTTTTGATCTGACGCTTTCAGCTATAACAACAGAACGGGGGATGGATTTACAAATCGAGTTCAACACAGATCGATTTGAGTCAGCCTTCATTGCGCGAATGTTGGGACATCTGCAAGTGCTTTTGGAAACGATGGTTGCCGACTCTAGTCGATGTTGGTCAGAACTTCCCATGATTACAGAGGGAGAGCGTCATCAGTTGCTAGTGGAGTGGAATCAAACCAGTTATGCTTATCCCGAAATTTTAATTCAGGAACTGATTGAAGCCCAAGTTAAGCGATCACCCCAGACGGTGGCTGTAGTTTGTGGGGATCGACAATTAACCTATTCTCAACTGAATGAACAAGCCAATCAACTAGCACATTATCTGCGATCGTTAGGTATAAGTCAGGAGACTAGGGTCGGAATTTGCCTAGAACGATCGCCCGATCTGGTAGTGGGATTACTCGCCATTTTGAAAGCAGGTGGTGTTTATGTTCCCCTTGATCGAGACTATCCTCGCCCACGGATTCAATATATGTTGGCAGATAGCCAAGTACAAATTCTGTTGACGCAACAATCGTTTTTAGATATTTTCCCAGAGTCAAATCCCCCTAAAGTTTGTCTGGATCGGGATGCGGATGCGATCACTGGGTTTCCCACCACTGATTTACCTCCCAATTCAACTCCCGATTCTCTCGCTTATATTATTTACACCTCCGGCTCTACCGGAAACCCCAAAGGCGTAATGATTGCCCATCGTAGCGTCGTGAGCGATCTCGGTTGGCGACAGCGCCAATTACCTCTTACAGAACGCGATCGCGTCTTACAAAACTTTTCTTATTGTTTTGATCCATCCATCCCAGCTACATTCTGGCCTCTAACTGTGGGAGCGCAAGTAGTCATTGTTCCTTCCGGGGAACTCTACGATTGTACAATTTTGATGAAGCGGATGGTAGAACACCAGATCACCGTTTACGCAGCAGCACCCTCTCTACAAACCGTGCTATGGGAAGAACCTAATCTGGTTCCAACCAGCCTGCGTTATATCCTTTGCGGTGGCGAACGCGTAAGCACAGAACTACAGCAGCGCTTCTTCAAATACTTATCTGCAGAAGTTTACAACATTTACGGTCCGACAGAAACCACCGTTGAAGCCACCTTCTGGCATTGTCCGCATGTGGACAACCCCCAAGTAGCTCCCATTGGCCGTCCGATCGCTAATCTTCAAATCTACTTACTAGACCACCATCATCAACCTGTTCCCATTGGTGTACCCGGTGAGATTTATATTGGCGGTGTGGGTTTGGCGCGGGGATACCATAACCGCCCCGATTTAACCGCAGAAAAATTTATTCCCCACCCCTTTAACTTAGAATCAGGGGCACGTCTTTACCGCACAGGCGATCTTGGACAATACCGCGAAGATGGCAATGTTGAGTTCTTGGGACGCATTGACAATCAAGTGAAAATTCGTGGTTTTCGTATTGAAATCGGAGAAATTGAAGCAGCGATCAATTTACATTCGGCAGTCCGCGAAGCCGCAGTGATAGTTGACAAAGATCGTTTTGGTGAACTAAGATTACTAGGCTATGTTGTCCTTAACAATTCTGCAACTCTATCGCCAGAAACACTCCGATCTTTTTTAAGAGAAAATCTTCCGGACTACACGATACCCAAATTATGGGTATTCCTGGATGAACTACCACGAACACCCAATGGTAAAATTGATCGCAAAGCTCTTCCCTCTCCTGAAGCTAGCCAGTTTGAGGATACGAAAGTAATTATTCCTCCACGAACACCCCTCGAAATCGAAATTGCTCAAGCTTTTGCTACAGTGCTGGATGTGCAGCGTATAGGGGTGAATGAAAACTTATTTGAGCTTGGTGGTACTTCTTTGATTGTTGCACGGCTAACTTCACGTTTATCTAACAAATATAACGTTTCCATTCCTCTAGATTATTTCTTTAAAGTACCTACTGTAGAAGGTGTAGCTCGTGTAATTGAAATGTATCAGCAAGGGGGACTAGAGGGAGTTATTTCTGATAGTACAGCAGCACAGCTTGAATCAGAAGCTGTTCTCGATCCGGAGATTAACCCAGCAGGACTACCTATTGCTAAATATTGCAATCCTAATGCTGTTTTGGTAACAGGGGCGACAGGGTATTTAGGTGCATTTATCGTCCAACAATTACTTAAAAACACGAAAGCAGATATTTATTGCTTAGTACGAGCATCTGATATTGAAGAAGGTAAAACGCGACTGGAAAAAACACTACAGTTGTACTTAATTTGGGAAGACTCTTTTAGCACCAGAATTCATCCGGTTATTGGTGATTTAGAAAAACCTTTAATTGGTCTTTCTTCGCAACAGTTTTTAGCTTTGGCAGCGGCTGTGGATACAATTTATCACAGTGGGGCATTAGTAAACTTTATTTATCCTTATTCCCGCTTAAAAGCACCTAACGTTCAGGGGACTCAGGAGATTTTGCGATTAGCCTGTCAGGTAAAGCTCAAATCTGTTCACTTTGTCTCGACTCTTGATGTATTACTATCTACCCATGCACCTCGTCCTTTCCTCGAAAATGACCGTGCGCTCCACAATCCTGTTCAAGTCCCTTATGGGTATCCTAGAAGTAAATGGGTAGCTGAGAAAATTGTCACCCTCGCTCGCGACCGGGGCATTCCTGTTTGCATCTATCGAGCTGGACTAATGATGAGTCACAGTGAAACCGGAGCCACCCAAACCAATGATTATTTGCTGGTAGCTTTACGAGGTTTTATTCCTATGGGAATTTTACCTAATTATCCCCGAATTATTGACCCTATCCCGGTTGACTATGCTTCTCAAGCCATTGTCCATCTTTCTCGTCAAGAAAGCTCAATCGGCAAACATTTTCACCTTTGGAATCCTCATCCAGTTCCTTTGAGTAAATTATATGAGTGGATTGAATCTTTTGGCTATCGACTAAAAATAGTCTCTTTTGAAGAAGCTCGGCAACAAGCGATACAAGTGGAATCATCCCATCCTTTGTATCCTCTTGTTCCTCTGATTCGTGATGAAGATGAAGAACCTCCAGTCGCTCTCGATCCACAATTTATTGATACCCATCATCCAAAATTAGAGTGCCAAAATACATTAAAAGGGCTTGAAGGAAGTAGTATTGAATGTCCGCCAATGAATGAAAAACTAATGCACCTCTGTCTCACTTATTTGGTGAAAATCGGTTTTCTAGAAGCACCTAAGTAGATAGTCAATGTTTATACATCTTGATACTATTCACAGATGAATATAATTGAACTGAGGTAGTAGCATCTCAAAAAGATTAGCTATAGGGACAAATGTTGGATGACGAATTAGACTTTACTTATACCGTAATGGATAGAGTTAAAACTAAGGGAGAGAGAAAGAGGAAAACATAGTACAAAACGTGTTAAATTTAATCCTTAAACTCGCCCTTAATTTTTCGTTACATCATTGTAATTTTTCACGCCAACCTACTTAAAGCTAAAAACAGATTAAGAGAAATGTGATGGAAAAATACTCAAAGTTATATTTAACAAAACCTGAACAATTACCTCGTTATCGCCAGGAAGTTAGCCAAAATTATTCTCTAGAAGTTCTGGATACCATTGCCAATTGTACTCAGAATTTAAGTTCTTCTACTGATGCTGAAGCACTCAGTCAAATCAGCGCAACTCTCAACCAAATATCTCTTTATTTACCTTGTCCTATCTATAGTCAACCGATTGTATCAAACTCAACTGAACAGAACGAGAAAGATTACTATCTCAATATCGTAGATGACTATATGAGAGTTATTCGGGTTCAAGGAAATTCCGAACTCATACTGCTTTGGGGTATCCTTCAAACTTATGCTGAATTACTCAAAGAAGCTTTAACAGCTGGTACTTATTTAAAAAATTCTCAGTGGAAAAATCTTCGTCATGCTTTTGAGTCAATGCTTCGGTATCTAGGGCGAGAAGCAATTGAATCTCTTCCCAATTCTGTCTTGATTCCTTTGACTTTATCGACCCCAGATCCTGCTAATAACGATCCTTTAAATCGTTGGGTTATTGGTCATCATATCTTTTATGTTCTTATTCAAAGCTTAGTCGTTGCGCTCAATTGTTTTCACACTGAGATTACTTCTGAGAATGTTCAAGAAGCAGAAGTAGCGATCACTCTAGCGACCTTTTTGATGTGGGGAGCCGAATCTGCTTTACGGTTTACAGGGGATTTTTCAGCTAGTCAATTCCAAGATATAGTTCGTCCCTCAATGATGCCCCCTAATGCCCCACCAGGACTAAGTGGTCAGTTTTCCAGAGATCATTTGTATTTGGTTAAGTTATTGTCAGAATTAAGGCCTACTTTTGAAAATTTAAATAGTAATTTAATGATGAAATATCGGCAGTTTGTGCAAGCCTTTGAAGCAACTTATGAAGCTCATAAGTTTGTTTGTAAAAAATTTGTGGGTGTTGAATCACAAAGTTTACGGATGAATTCAACTTCAAGTAAATCAGCTGTTGATGTTTTACAGGATCTCAAAATTTTCCGACTGAAAAATTTAAAAACAAGAGTTTTTCTGGAGAGCTTTGATGTTTAAAAATTGGTTAATTGACCAAGATATATATAACTATGTACTTACTGTCTCGCTGCACGAACAGGAAATTTTATGCCAACTCCGAGAAGAAACAAAAAAACTCAAAGAATCAGCAATGTTGATTCCTCCAGAAGAAGGTCAATTGATTGCTTTGTTAATACAGCTTATTGGGGCAAAGAAAACTCTTGAAATAGGTGTTTTTACAGGCTATAGTACACTCTGGACAGCATTAGCGCTACCTCAAGATGGATGTCTCATCGCCTGTGAACGCAATGAACAATGGACCACAATCGGGAAACGATATTGGGAAAAAGCAGGGGTAAATCACAAAATTGATTTACGTTTAGGAGAAGCTTTGCAGACATTAGAGAACTTACTTGAAAACTCTCATGCAGAAACCTTTGATTTCATTTTTATCGATGCCGATAAAGAAAACGAACTCGAATATTATAAAAAAGCCCTACAGCTACTTCGTCCCGGTGGCTTAATTGTGATTGATAATACCCTTTGGTCTGGACTTGTTATCAATCCCACAGTTCAAGACCCTGAAACCACAGCCATTCGGATGCTCAACCAAAAATTATACAGCGATGATCGGATTCAACTAAGTCTGTTGACATTTGCTGATGGATTAACTTTGGTACGCAAAAAGTTATAAAGTTTCCCACTTACTTTAACCAAAAAAAAGAACTTTGAAAAATCTGGCAACTCAAAAAGAAAATTCATCAACTCAAATCGGATTTCGACCCCCAACTCCGCAATCAATGTACAGCGAAGTGGCGCAGCACTACGATTTTCTACACTCGATTATGACTTTTGGATTGGCGCGACAATGGCATAATCAAGCTGCTAGGCAAATAAAACTCCAACCAGGAGCAAGCATTCTTGATGTTGCTACAGGTACAGCAAGTTTAGCATTAGCGATCGCTAAAGTTGCCCCCCAAGATTCAGTTATTATTGGTGGTGATATTAATGAGCAAATGCTTGCTGTTGCTCAAAAACGTCTACAAAATTCTCATTCTCAGGCTTCGATTAAACTCAAAAAGTTCCCTGCAGAAGCCTTACCTTTCGACAATTGTATCTTTGATGTAGTGACAATGGCTTTTGCTATTGATGATCTCAAAAATCGTCAAGTTTGCTTACAAGAAATATTTCGCGTGCTAAAACCCGATGGACAAATTTTAATCCTCGATCTTTCTCTTCCAGATGCCGCTTGGATGTTGAGTTTATACCGAATTTTATTATGGGTTTTATCTAGAAAACCTCACTTTTTTTTTCAGAGAAACTATAATGATTTTCAAGAAGAGATTCTTGCCTATCAAGGACGATTAGCAAAGGAAGAACTCATTAGAAATACAGGCTTTAATCAGTATCAAAGATATAGTCTTTCTAGTGGACTTGTCACCATGCATTTAGCAAGAAAATCAAAGTAAATAGATAGGTAATTCAAAAATCTTAATTTCTCAGAAATAAATTTGTCTTGAAATAATTGTGACACGATCACCAAAAAAAATTAAAGATTACTCACCCGTGTTAATTCAAAACTAAATCAAAATTGTCAAAAGCTTATCTATTAAGTATGAAAATGATTAACTCCATTGAAAAAGATAAAACTCCTATAGGAATAAACGATCTGAATTTCCTACTTTTTGGTCACGCTGCTTTTCAATACTTGTACGCAGGTTGTGAACTAGGAGTTTTTCAATTACTCTCAAAGCAACCTAATCTTTCCAAATCCGAAATTGGCATTTTACTTAAGCTAGAACCCTATCCCATCAAATGTTTACTTTTTGGCTTGACTGCCTTAAAACTTATTATCAAAACTGAAGACACTTATCAAAATAGTTCAATAATTCAAAAGTTATTTGCAGATAAAATTTGGCAAGAATTCTACGATATTGTTCTTTTTGAAGCTCGTATTGTTTACGTGGGACAAGTAGATTTTGTCGAATCTCTACGCCAAAATAAAAATATTGGACTTCGACAATTTTCCGGGAAAGGTACTGATTTTTATCATCGTTTGGCGGAAAATCCAGAGATAGAAAAAATCTTCTATACATACATGAGTTCTTGGTCAAGATTAACCAATCCTTTACTATTAGAAAAAGTTGACTTTTCGAAGTTTAATAAAATTATAGATGTAAGTGGTGGTGATGCAACTAATACCATCGCTATCGCTAATAAATACCCACATCTACAAATTTCTTTGCTTGAAATTCCTAATAGTTGTCCTATTGCTCAAAAGAAAATCGATGAACATGGTTTAACTGATAGAATTGAGGTTCATGGATGTGACATTTTCGTTGATGGTTTTCCCCAAAAACAAGAGTGTTTTCTCTTTATTCATGTACTCGTAATCTGGACTTTAGAAGAAAATACATTATTACTTCGTCGCGCTTACGAAGCACTCAAACCTGGTGGAAGTGTGATCATTTTCAATTCAATTTCATCAGATAGCGAAGATGGACCAGTTATGAGTGCTCTCGATTCAGCTTATTTTGTCTCTTTACCTGCAACAGGAGGAATGATTTATACTTGGAAGGATCACGAACAGTGCCTTAGAGAAGCTGGATTTACACAAATAGAGCGAATTAAATGTAATTTCTGGACTCCTCACGGGATTATTATTGCTACCAAATAGAAAACAAAGTTATCAAGAAAGGCAGAAGTTTGTACACACTACCTGAATGTAGACTGAATGCACAAGGTTTATGCCGTAAAAATTCTGACGACAGCAGGAGGTAAGGGTTTAAGATGATCCCCAGCAGAATTTAAATTTGGTAGTTTGCAATTATTAGCGTATCGGTTAACGTGGCGCAATCACAAGTTATCGTCCCTGGCAACTGCTTCCTGTCTTTTTGACCTTTCAGTAAATTTTAGGAAATAGTAACAATGAGTACATATGAACAAGAGAACACAACTATTTATAAAGTTGTTGTCAATCATGAAGAACAATATTCTATCTGGCCAGTAGACCGTGAGAATCCCCGAGGTTGGATAGATGCTGGTAAAAGTGGAAATAAGAAAGAATGCTTATCATACATTAAAGAAGTATGGGTTGACATGAGACCTCTTAGCCTACGTCAAAAAATGGCAGATATAAAAAATTAAGTTTACTCGCAAAATTAACTTAACTCAGATCTTGCACCTAACCGTATAAATCACGAAAAGCTTAAAGTTGGCACAATAAAGCTACATTATTTTGTTTACCTTTTACCATTAAATTAAGCTTTTAGCATTAATACTGAGTGATTAAAGTATATCAGTATTTTTTGTGCAAGATATGAGCGCTCCAGGAGGGGAAGTCAAAAGTCATTCGTGGCACAGCTGCGCGTCTTCCAAAGTAAAAAAAGCCAAAGGTATTAAACTCCCTCCCAACGAATGAAACTAGCACATTTTTGGCTTTAGCTAAAACCTTTGCTATACAAAAACCTACCCACTATTCTAAAAATGCTTATTTGTGTGAGTAAAATTTGCATGAAAAGCTTGATCTTTCATTTATAGCTTTTAAAAGATTTCAACTTTTTAGCAAAAATCTTATTAGTGGGATAGGTTAAAGGGTTATTAAATTTGCAAGTTGAGATTTAAGCATTAGACCTGTCCAAAATATAAATTAACGGGTAAATATTCGTGAAAACAAACCGACAGCAAACACAAAAAACAACTATAGATAATTACCAAAATTTTCAAAATAACTCATCAGATTTTGTCAAGGAATTTTTAGAGGAAAGCGAGACATTTCAGTGGACGAAACAATGGTATCCATTAGCTGTTGTGGCATTTTTAGATCCAACTCGTCCTCAAAGTATCGAGTTACTAGGTAAAAAAATGGTCTTATGGCGTGATGGAGGAGGTCAATGGCGTTGCTTTGACAATTTCTGCCCTCATCGCGGAGTCCCTTTTTCTGAAGGTCGTATCGAGTCTGATGGTACTTTATTATGTGCTTATCATGGCTGGCGCTTTAATGGAGAAGGCAAATGTATCAGCATACCTCAATCTATTGATAAATTAACTGAAGAAAAGAACTGCTCGAATCGAAAGTCTTGTGCTGTAGCTTATCCAACCCAGGAATGCCAGGGTATATTATGGGTATGGGCAGAATCTGGCGAACAAGCTTTGCTTGAAAGTCAGTTAAGGAAACCTCGGATTATTCCAGAGTTAGAAGAATATTCAGATAGAGTCCAGATGTTAACTCCTTACTTCCGAGATTTTCCCTATGGATGGGATTTTTTCATGGAAAATTTGTCAGACCCTGCTCACGGACCAGTTTCTCACCATAACATCGTGGGAAATCGGTATAAAGATGCCAAGTATTTCGACATGATTCCAGTGAGGAAAATCTCAGCACAGGAAGGTTTTTCCTTTGAAATTACTCCGTCTATCTATTCAAAAGTTAAGTATTTTTCCCATGATTTTCAGCCTCCTTGCTGTTTGAAAATCATCTATACTTACGAGGATAATAGCAAGCTGATCCTAGTATTTTATGCAAGTCCCACTCGTCCAGGCTGGTGCCGTCATATTGGCTATCAGGTATTGGTAAAAAATGAGCAAAAGAAACAACCAAGACATTTGTTTTTGTTTGGTTTTCCTTTACCAATTTGGCTAAGTCACATCATGTCTTCCCTTTTTGCTCAACAAGATTTAGTATTTCTTCATTATCAAGAAAAAAATTTAGCTAAATGGGATAAAAGTCAATGGCTTGAAGAACTTTATCTACCCAATCCTCAAGATAAGATGGTTGTTACCTTCCGGAAGTGGTTGGAGTACAGAGCCGGGGGTAAGATTCCTTGGGCTTTAGAATGCAACCCGGAACTCCCACCACCAGAACAAGATAAGGAAAAACTTTTCGACATCTGGACAACTCATACACAACACTGCCTTGTTTGCCAAAATACTTTAAAAAATATTAATCGCTTGACTGTGTTAGTTTATATTGCTTCTATTACTTGTTTGTGTTTGGGTATACTTTTGGATACTCGTTCTGTGACGGTTCAAATACTTTCCGGACAAATAACAACATTTTCCTCGGCTTTACTTGTTCCTCCTAGTGGATTATTCTGGTGGGCTATTGGCAGTGGAATCTTTTTTGCTTTAGTCGGATATTTTTTAAAAAAAATCAAACGCTTGTTTTATGTTTATGAATTTGAGCATTCTCAAAACGATTGAAACATGATTGGCTGATTAAAAATTACGCCTTAAACGTAAATTTGTGATGATCATCATAAACATGATTTAAGCCTGTTCTTGAAACCCTTGACATTATCTTGACATTATAAGGATGAATTTAATTCATATTAGCCGTATATTAGCAAATAATAAAGGTAAGTTTTCATGAAGCGATTCCATTTGTTTGAGTTCGGAGATCAATTATGGTTCCCAAAAACAGTTCGCCAACTCAATACTGATTATTTACAATTTCTATGGAAAGTGTATCGGGTTTACGAGCCTGTGGTTCCATATTTAACAAAAGTTATGAGACACATGAACACAAAAGAAGTTCTTGATTTGTGTTCTGGATCTTCAGGACCTTGGACTCAAATTCTCCCTATTTTTGCAGAACAACATTATCCTGTTTCGGTGACGCTGACAGACAAGTATCCTAATATTCCAGCGTTTGAAAAAATATCAGCACAAACTAGTGGACAAATTAACTATATAGCGGATGAAATTGATGCTACCACAATTAATACTGAGTTAAAGGGAGTACGAACAATTTTTGCGGGTTATCATCATCTGCCGCCAGAAAAAGCTAGGTTAATTTTACAAAATACTGTGAAAAATCAAGCAGCAATTTGTATTTTTGAATCGACACAAAGGCGTTGGCAAAATCTTGTACTTAATACATTTGTTAGTCCATTGACGGTTTTATTTCTTACACCGTTAATCAAACCTTTTAATTGGATTCGTTTTTTTTGGGCTTATATGACTCCAGTAGTGGTATTATCTTACGTCTGGGATGGCTTTGTGTCTAATCTTAGAACCTACTCAGAACAGGATCTAAAAGAGATAGTGAATTCAGTCGTCAGTGATGGGTATCACTGGGACATAGGCAAAATTTATCCTCCTCACATGAAATCCCTACCGATTACCTATCTCATTGGATACCCAGAACAACCGAATGTAGCATAGTAGTCTGTCAATTTTGAGTTGAGGGATACAAAAACACGATAATCTATAAACACCCAAATCAATCTGGTGTGTGTGATGCCCAAGAAAAAATACATTGTCTCCCTAAC
>JAAUYH010060135.1_pt1 | contig 26770 bp, 27 predicted proteins | sample 7278061 | NCBI WGS metagenome assembly JAAUYH01 (sample SAMN14350203, study PRJNA611818) | marine sediment metagenome | isolation source: surface marine sediment (0.6m) | place: French Polynesia: Moorea | collected 2018-08
GTTTCGCCCAGCGCCATGGCCTTATGCGTCTCCGTTGGTGGGATCGCTGCCCTGCATCACAATCATATCGGCTTCGACCATCTCTCGAGCCAGTTCGCGCGGTCCGGTCTCGTGGACCCAGCCGAGCTTTTCCTTGGCCTTGGTCGGGTCGCCGAGCAGCAGTTCGACTTCGGTCGGGCGGAAATAGGCCGGGTCGACTTCGATCAGGCAGCGCCCGTCGTCGAGCGCGTAACCCTTCTCTTCAACGCCTTCACCCTTGAATTCGACCGGGATACCGGCGTCTTCGAATGCCCATTGCACGAAGTCGCGGACGCTGGTGGTCTCGCCGGTCGCCAGCACGTAATCGTCCGGCTCGTCCTGCTGCATCATCATCCACATGCCGCGCACATATTCGCGGGCATGGCCCCAGTCGCGCTTGGCGTCGAGATTCCCCAGATAGAGCTTGTCCTGCTTGCCCAGCGCGATGGCAGCGGCGGCGCGGGTGATCTTGCGGGTGACGAAGGTTTCGCCGCGCAGCGGGCTTTCATGGTTGAACAGAATACCGTTGGAGGCGTGCATGCCATAGGCTTCGCGGTAGTTGACCGTGATCCAGTAGGCGTAGAGCTTGGCCGCAGCATAGGGACTGCGCGGATAGAACGGCGTAGTCTCGCTCTGCGGGACTTCCTGCACCAACCCGTAAAGCTCCGAAGTCGAAGCCTGGTAGAACCGGGTCTTCTTCTCAAGCCCAAGGATGCGGATTGCTTCGAGCAGACGCAGAGTCCCGATCGCGTCGGCATTTCCGGTGTATTCGGGCGTTTCGAAGCTGACCGCCACGTGGCTTTGCGCGGCAAGGTTGTAGATCTCGTCAGGCTGCACTTCCTGCACGATGCGGATCAGATTGGTGCTGTCGGTGAGGTCGCCGTAATGCAGCACGAAGCGCTGATCGTCGGTGTGCGGATCCTGGTAGATATCCTCGATCCGGCCGGTGTTGAACGAGGAGGAACGCCGCTTGACCCCGTGCACTTCGTACCCCTTGTCGAGCAGCAGCCGCGAAAGATACGCGCCGTCCTGCCCGGTAACTCCAGTGATCAGTGCTTTCTTGCCGGTGGTCATCGATGTGCTTTCGGAGAATGGATTGAGGGAATGAGTCGATTAGGACTTGAAACTGTCGCTGGCAAAGACGGGATCGTCCTCGCGCGCGAACATCAGGTCGATCTGCCAAAGTGCGCCGTCGCGAGGACGGTTCAGCACATCGACGAGGTGCGTCACGCGGAAGCCCTTGGTCGCCATGAAGGCGATCATTTCATGGAATAGCAGCGTCTCTGGCGTGTGGCGGAAATTGTAGGCTTCCATCACAAGGTAGCGGGTTTCGGCGAGCACCTTTTCGGCGCTGCGAAGGATCGGCATTTCGAAGCCGTGCGTGTCGAATTTGAGAAAGTAGGGCCCCTTCAGGTCTTTCATCTCGGCAATCGCATCGACCGAATGGACCGGAACGCTACGGGTCTCGCCTTCGCTGCCATGGACGCTCGAGCCGTCGAGATCTTCGGTGACCGCAAGCTCGACCGTGCCGCCTTCGTCTTCGCCGGCAACGGCGGAAACGAAGTCGAACCGATCATTCTCGCTTTTGAGCTGTTCCAAGAAAGGCAGGCGTTCCTTTAGGGGATCGACGCCGACGATGCGCGCATTCGGGAACATGCCCAGCGCCATGCGGCTCCAATCGCCGCGTGCCGCGCCAAGGTCGAATATGCTGGCGATGCCATGGTCGCGTTCGGCCAGCCAGCCAAGGGCGTATTCCATGTCGATCCCGGCGCGGTAAAGCTGCGCGCCGGTGGGAGCGAGCACGCGATTGGCGGCCTGCAGGATTTTCTTCTTGGCGCTCATGATCTGGTGAATTCCTTGAACGGAGCGCGCCCTACACTCGGGGCGCGTAGCTGGCAACGTTCCAGATGTTGCACCTGCGAACAAACTACAGGTAGATGTCTTCCATCTCGATCCCTTCGCGCACCACGCGGGCCGGATTGCCCGCGACGATCGTGCCGGAGGGTACGTCCTTGGTCACCACCGCGCCCGATCCCACGACGCATTCGTCGCCGATCTTGACGCCGCCCATGATGACCGCGCCGATCCCGATCACGCACCATTCGCCGATATAGGTGTGACACTTTTCGCCATCGTAGCGGCCCAGGCTCTTGCGCGGGATCAGCTTGTGGCTGAGGATCGTCACTCGGCTGGTCAGGATCGTGTGCGCGCCTACATGGATGCCTTGCGGGAAGTAGCGATCGAGATTGAGTCCGCGTTCCAGCTCACAGCTCGGATGGATGTCGTAGCCGGCCATCTTGTAGCGATACCAGCGCAACCATTGCACGCGCCTGGCAATGCTCTGCCGTAACCCTTTGGTCTCTTCGCTCATGCCGCCGGCACCCTTTCCTGTTCGACCAATTTCCGCGCCCAGCTGTCGATGCTGAAGGCCTGAACGTCCAGCTCCGAGGTAATCGGTCGCGCGAGGAATTCAGGCACCTGAGAAAAATCATGGCCGTCGACCAGCAGAAAGCGGTCGTCGCGATAGAACGGCTCGTCGAGGATGCGCGGGTTCTCGGTCACGATCTTGCGGCCGGCGCACATGTTCTCGATCAGCCGCATGGTGTAGCCGGACTGCTTGTGATTGGCGAAATCGAAGGTCCCGCGCGAGGCTTCGAGCATGTCGACGATCCCGTCGAAACTGAGGCTCTTGCCGGTGACGCCCGGTAGCGACTTGCGTTCCTTGAGGAGGGTCAACTGCATCACCGGCGAGCATTTCAAGTGAAAGCGGGTAGTGAGATCGTGAGCGTCGCAAAAGGCATGCAGCCGTTCGAGTGCGCTAAAGCGGTGCAGCGTACCAATCGCGCCAACGAAGTAGAGGTCCTGCGCCTTGGGGCGCTCCTGATCGATCGTGAAGAAACGCGGGATCGCGAAGAGCGGGAGGTATCCAATTCCCAGCGCCTCCGCGTCTACAGGATCGAAGGTTGCGGCATGGTCGAAATGCTTCAGCCACGGTCTGTAATCGTGGGTGGTGAGCGAATCCCAATTGTACAGGACGAAGCGCGCATCCGGGTGCAGCTGACGCAGCCGCTCAAGCGCGGAATCGTGCATGTGGTGGCACTGGATGAACAGGATGGTGTCGTAGCCCCTGCCGGCGCTCTGTTCGATCAGTCGGTCGTGATAGGCTGCCAGGCGCTTGGCATAGGCGCCGCCGACAAATTTCTTTGCGGTCTTGCTCGCGAACCCCGCATCTTCGATCGGGTGGTAATCGACCTCATGCCCAAGGCGTTCGAGCGCAGCGCAGATCTCTTTCGCATAGGCGAAATAGTCGATGCCGATGAACAGGATGCGCGACATGGGGCTTGGCTCCGGAACGTCAGACGCGCTGCGGCTGCGACGCACGCGCGGTGCGGCCGCCACCCAGCAGGCTCATCACCCGTTTCGGCCGGATCAGCAACCCGCTGAACGCGACCATGAGCACGATCGGTGTGAAGAAGAGCGATTCCGCCATCAACGAAAGCACGATCAGTGCGGCAAACAGGAAACGCGGGCGGAACATGCGCTGGAAAGCAAGGCCCAGCAGGAATATCAGCGAGAGCGGTATGCCCACGCTATAGAGCAGCACCACCACACCGTTGGTGTTGCCGCGTTCGGTGATGTTGTCGCGCGACAGGTTGGCCTCTCGATAGCCGACGCGGGCCGAAACATCGAAATACTTCTCATAATCGAAACCGATCCCGGTCAGCGGCTTTTCCGCGGCCACGGCGATGCCGGTGCGCAAGTCGTATTCACGCGCCTCGGCCGATCCGCTCAGCGCGCCGTAGAACTTCTGGCTGATATTGAATGTCATGTATGCCGCGAGAGGCAGCAACAGGATCGGGACGAACACGAACACACCGACCTTCTGCCGCCGGTTTGCGGTCTTGAGCCATTGGAAATAGGCGATGCCGAACTGGATCATCATGATCACCACGCCGGTGGTCGATTGCGTCGCGATGATCTAGAGCGTGGCGATCCCGATATCGACCTTGGAATGCTTACGCACGAACAGGCAGATGAAGAGCAGGATATTGAGATAGATCTGGAACACGCCGGGCTCGAAGAAGAATCCGTCGGGTCTTTTCAACACCGCGCCGGTCTCGATAAGTTCATGATAGGTGAAAACGTAGAACAGCGTGTGGTAGGTCGTTTCGTTCACGAGAAAGGTCGTGAAGAAACCGCCCGCGACCAGCACTGCAATCGGTGTCAGGATCGACTGGAACGCCATCAGCTTCAGCATCGGGAACAGGTCGTCCGCCAGCGTGGTTCGCGTTTCGTCGATATAGACCATCAGCAAAGCGATCCCCGCAAGGAAGTTCGCATAGCGGATAGTCATCGGCATAAGCTGGAAGCTCTCGCCCCCGATCAACGCGACCGCACCGACCGCAAGCAGCAACAGCCAGATCAGCGCAAATTCGGGGCGGAACATGCGCAGCGGATTTCGCAGCGCGAAGCACAGCACCAACACCAAGATCAGCAGCGGCATGCGCGGGATCGACAGCAGGCCGCCTGAGATCAGGATGGCAGCGAACAGCGCAACCTGGCGCAGCCGCTGGCGCAGCACCGGATTGGTGATCTGACCGGCTTTGCGCGGAGCTGGCAGGGCGGTTTTCGCTTGGGCAGGGGCGGCACTCGCGCTCATTCGCGGAATTCTCCTTCGGGAGTCGTGCGATACCACCCCCTACGCGTGTCGCAATAGCGCCTGACGATACGTGCGGGCGCTCCAACGGCGACGCAATGGTCTGGAATGTCGCTGGTGACGACGCTGTTGGCGGCGATCACGCATTGCTTGCCGATCGACGCGCCGGAGATGCAGACATTTTCGCCGATCCAGCTGCCATCGCCGATATGGACTTCGGCAAGCTGGGTCAGTCCCTGGTCGCGGATCGGCGTGTCCGGGTCTTCGAAGGTGTGGCGATTGTCGGCGACGAACAAGCGGTCTGCCGTCAGAACGCCTTCGCCGAACTCGACGCGCTTGGTTGCGACGATATGCGCATGATTGCCGATCATGCTGCGCGCGCCGACCTTGAAGACCGGCGGCTCGTCATGTTCCTTGAGTGCCGCGATATAGGCACCGAATTGCAGCACCGCTCCGTCGCCGAAATGGCAGTGTTTCGCGCCGAAGATTCGCAAGGGGCGCACGATCCGCACACCGCTGCCCATGCTGCCGAAAAAGGGTGCGAGCAGCCGGTAGAACAGGATCGAAAGGAAGTCGCGGATGCGGAAATGCAGCATGGCTACTGTCTTGTTGCGTGTGGCGCGCGCCTACACGCTCGCCCGGTTTGCGGCAAGGCGAGGGTCGAACAGGCGGAATTCCGGATGACGGCGGGAAAGCTGCCACCAACCCATCACCAGCAGCACCGCCATCAGCGCATAGACGCTCGCGCGCAAGATGATCACTCCGTCGAGTGAGAAGGTATCTCCAACCAGCATCGCGCCACCGAAAGCGAGCAGGGTTGCGACAATGCCTGCGCCATAGGCGATGACGTACCAGCTGTAGTCGATCACCACATTGTAGGTCAGCGCGAAAGGCGCCGAGAGCGCGAATGCAATGAGGCCCGGCGTCAGCAGGTAGACCCAGCGAAGGTCGGGAACGTATTTCGGCAGAACCAGCCCCAGCAGCGGTTCGGCCAACAGCCACAACGCCAATGCGGTTGCGGTACAATACCCGGCCGTGATCGCCAGCAGCGTACGTAGTTCGCGTGAAGTCGCCGCTGCTTCTCCCGCTTTCCAGTGCCGCACGATATTGGGCAGGAACACCTGCTGCACGAGGTTCGGCGCGAGGTTGAACAGGGTCAGGAACAGGAAGGCGAGATAGAGCCGCCCGAGCGGTTCGAGACCGAGCTCGCTCGACACATATGCGCGTTCGATCAGCGTGTTGAGCTGGATCGCGATGCCAGTGAGGAACAGGACAAAGCCGGCTTTGAACACCACCGAGCCAAGCCGCTTGGAGACCCGCAGGCTCTTGGGCCGCAATACTGCACCGCTGAAGAGCGCGAGTGTTGCGAACAGCACCGGCTGGACTGCGATCGAAAGGACTGCAATGCCCGCACCATCGGCCTTTGGCGAAGCGCTCCAGCCGGGCAGCAACATCAGGAGCACGGCGAGAGACGCAATCATCGAAAGGGCGTTGATGAGATTGGCGAGACCAAACCGCCCCGCCGCCACCATCTCGTTCAACATCCACGATCGCAGCAAGGTCGCGATGCCGCCCAGGGCTGTCAGGATGGCAATGTCGGCGTAGTAGGTCCCGGTGATGGCCACTACCCCGGTCGCAACCAGAGCGATGATCGCGGCGATTATGGCAAAGCCCGTATAGGCGAGGTCGATAATTCGCTGCTTGGTCCGCTCCCCCGCGCTGCACAGCAATCGATAGCCACCATTGAGCAGTCCGAAATGCATCAGGCCGGAAACGAGGATGGCCGCCTGCACCAGCGCCACCAGCCCGAGCGCGGCGTAATCGAGAGCAATCATAAGCACGACGCCGCGTACCAGCATCAGCAGGTTCACGCCCAGCCCGATGGCGACATAGGCGGAACGGGAGTTCATCAGTGTTGCGCGCAGCCGCGCTTACACCTGCAGGATCGAATCGATGTAGTCGCCCGAAAGGTCGGGCCGCACCTTGCGCGCTTCGATTGCAGCTTGCGCCCGGTGACTGCCGAGCGGATTCATCATCTCGGTGTAGGGCACATGGGTGTTGAAGGTGATGAAAACGGCCGTGCGCGGGATCTTGCAGCGGCTGCCGAAATGATAGCAGGTTGCCGGATCGACAAGGATGGCCGAACCCGACTTGCCGTAGAAGGTCTCGAATTCATCAGAACCGATCTCGGCAGCGATCCGATCGTCTGTCAGGCGGCGGATTATCGGCGAACGCTTGACCTTCTTGCTGACCTGCTTGTCGACGAACACGAACGGCCCATGCTCGTCTGTGGTCACATCGTTCAGGTACATGATGAAGTGCAGGCTCTTCGCATCGCCATAGTCGCGGTGCCATTTCTGGCTTTCGCGCAAGGCCCCCGAAGTCGGGAAGGAGCGCGCGACCTGGATGCTGGCGAAGGAGAACTTGCCGTCGAAATAGGCCTGCGCCGCGCCAAGGATACCTTCGGAAAACGCCAGCTGGAACAGCGGGTTCTCCGCGTTGAAATCCTCCGGACGAACGACATTCTCGAACGGGTGGCCGGCATCGGTCGGCACCACTTCGTCGCCGCGCGGCATGTAGATGTCGCGGATTGCCGCGAGCTGGTCAGGATCGACCGGGGATGCGGGGCAATAGCCGAGCGTGTTGAGCTGTTCGAGCCGTTCGTCGTCGAAATTGCTTTCGCGCGGCGGCGGCGCGGCATGGCCGGTCAGCTGGTTCTTGACCTTGCCGAGCTTGCGCACGGGCACGAGCCGCCAGCGCAGGAAGCTTGCCGTGTCCTTGAGGGCCGTACTTGCCATCGTCTCTACATTCCTTGGCCGACTAGCGGCTTACCCAGATATCGCTCGGCACTTCGTCGCTGATCCGCTTCGCCGGAATGCCGACATAGGTGCCCGGTTCGGTAATGGAACGGTTGACCAGCGACATCGCTCCGACGACGACATTGTCGCAAATGTCGACCGGGCCGACCACCACCGTGTTTGCGCCAATAACGACATTGTCGCCCAAGCGGAAGACATCTCCGGTCTTGTGGCGCGCAAGGTATTCTTCGTCGTCCGGCGCGGGGCCGACGAATTTCGCCCCTGCATTCACCGCTACGCGACCCTCGGATACGATACCGTTGCCGCCCAGCAGCACGCCCGCCGGGTGCGAGATTCGAAGTTTTGCGACTTTCACCCGATAGCTCGTCACGTCGACGCCGAAGCGCCACAGCAACGTCCGGTCGATCAGCATTGCCATAAAGCGACCGATCAGTGGCATCTTGGTGTGGCACCACGTCGAGACGCGCATGGTCGCGCGAATATTGGATTCCACCATCCAGAGCTTGAGCAGAAAGCGCTTCATGGCAGGGGTTTAGCCGCTGCTGCCTGTCGGCTCAATTCCGGCACCGATGCAGATCGCATTGCGGACCAGCGCAACATTTTCGGAATCGTAGAGCTTGGGATTGGGTAGCGGGCGGCCTTCATGGCTGAACTCGGCGAGGCTGGCGACGAAGCGGCGCGCATCCTCGGGGTCGACCCGCTCGATCTGGTCGACCGGAGTGCGCATCGCATCGCGCAGTTCCGGCCATGTCTCGATCCGCCACACGCCGGGCACGCTGTCCCAGTATATTTCGCCCATCACGAACACGCATTTGCCGATACAGGCCGCTTCCCAACCGACGCTGCTGGTGAGCGTCACAACGCGCTCGCAGCGGGCCAGCACTTCGCGGCTGTGCACTTCGGCTGGCAGGAAAGCGAGGTTAGAATAGCGCGCCCGGATGTCCTGGAACTTGGGCCGCAGCAGTGCGCCTTTGTCGACCGGATGCTCCTTAACCACCAGCGTCTGATGCGGGCTCAGGCATTTGAGGATATTCTCGATCGTCGCGACCTGACTGGAGAAGAACTCGCTCATGTAATTGAGCGTTGCCTCCGGCTCCTGGTGCAACGGGTAGAGCACGATCTCGCGTTCATCGGAAATGTCGGTCAACGCGTCGTAGCTCTTGGTGAAGCTCGCGGCGAAGACCTGTGGCCGCTTGGAGTATTCCTCGGTGTAGGTCTCGTAGCGGAAGGCACCGGGTTTCATGGCATCGCGCGAGGTCCAGTCGCGCCATTTCCAAAGCGCCGACTTAGCGAGTCCAGTTGCGAGCGGTTTGAAATTGCGCCGCCCGGCGAGGTTGCGGACGTAGTAAGGCTTGTAGTCGCTTTGCCGCACCTGATCGAGATAGGCATCCGCCATCGCTAGCGTGCGTTCGGTCGGTTCGGGCAGATCGAGCGCCCGGCCCGACAATGTCAGCGGATCGGGCAGCCAGTAGAAATAGCCCTCGATCACGCAATACATCGGCGCGAGATATCTGATTCCCCGTTTGCGAGTCTCGATCAGCAGCACTTCGGAAATCTCGATCGCGATCAGCTCGTTGCAAATGGCGATCGGTTGGTGCTCATCGAGCAGCGCGCGCCAGAAGGCGATTTCCTTGCCGAGGATCGTCAGCCGCTCCGACTGCGAATAGCGTCCGAGGAACCGTTCCGACATCAGCGAGGTGAGCAGGTAGTGCTCGGGGACTTCGGCGGGGGCGATGGAATCGAAATCGGCTTCGAAGCACGCCGCGACTTCGCAGCCCTTGGCGCGGACCTGATCGGCTTCCTCGCGGGTCAGCGTGACATAGATCGCCTCATAGCGTTCGTCCTGCAGCTCCGGGTAGAAGCCGGCTTGGAATCCGCGCGCGAAGAACACAATCTTGGGCCTGGTGCTCATGCCGGTGTGTCGCCTGTGCGGCCTTCGATGAAGAGGTCGGGGTCGATTTCGTCGAGTGTCACCGGGCGCCCACCTTCGAAATGCGATTGTACGATCGCGAACAGGATACGTTGACCTGTGGTGATATCGCGCTTGAGCGCCGCGTTGGCGTTGCGTGCGGTTTCGCTGCCTTTGAGACAATCGGCCAGTTGCAGGATCGGCGCGAGCGCGCCTTGCGGCTCGTCCGGAGCGACGAATTTCTGCTTCTCCGGCTCGTGATAGGGATTTGCCCCGGCCGGATTGGCATCGCGTGGAGCGTCTGGATCGGGTTTGGGGCGTCCTGAGAGCCAAAGCGAATGACCGTTGCCGATCACGGCGATCTGTGCGGTCTGGCAGGCCATGCGGAAATCGGTCCCCGGCACGCGGGTGATACGTCCCGCAAAGCCGCCTTCGAACCAGATCGTAGCGTCCATGACGACTGGATCATTGACGATCCGCAAGCCTTTGCGTTCGACTTCTCCCAACCGTGCCTGCACCGCTTCAACCTTGGCTCCGGCGGCGGCCAGCAGGATAAGGTCCACCGTGTGCGGATGCGACCAATACAGCGTCCGCGCGCCAAATTCGGCGTTGGCTTCGAGCAATTCTCCATAGTTCCCCGACTGTGCTCGAGCGACGGCTTCCTTGTAGATCGCAAAGTGCCGCCGCACCGCGCCGAGCGTCACAAACACGTCGTCGCGGGCGAACAGGGTTTCGAGCCGTTCCAGCTCGGCGAATGAATTGCAGATCGGCTTTTCGACGTGCAGCGCGCGCGTGCCAGCATCGATGCAGTCGGCGATCATGTCCGTGCGACCTATTGTGCGGGTCGCGATTCCGATCAGGTCAGGTGCACCGTCTGCCAGCATGGCTCCGTGGTCGATGTAGTTGCGCGCCACGCCATAATGCTCGGCAGCGCGCGCCGCACCTTCGGCATTGGCATCGCATACCGCGACCAGGTCGATCCCTTCGGCTTGCTGGAACGCTTCGGCATGGGCGGACGGGAGGAAGCAATCCGGCCCGTATTCGCGCACGCTTGGCGACGTAAATGCGCCCATCCGACCGCAGCCGATCACTGCCGCAGTGAGGTTGCTCATGCCGACCAGTCCAGCAGGTAGGTAATGGCGTCGTCCTTGCGCGCGTCGAGATCGATGTAGGCCTGTGCGATGTCGTCGCCGCGATAGCTTCCCGAGATGATGGGAGCGGGATCGAGTCGCCCGTCTTCGATGGCGCGAGCGAGGAAGGCGATGTTGTCGCGCTGGTTGAACCGCGCAAAGCCGCGCGCGTCTTTTTCGAGCGGCGACCAGCCGACCGCTTCGATGCGCAGCTGCTTCATGTAGAAATGCTCGCTCGCCAGCGGGTTGAAGTCGCCCGGTTCTTCGGTCCGACCCGGGAAGCCTAAGCAGGCGATGGTTCCGTTCTGCGCAGCCGCCCTCAGGGCCAGCGCGAAGTCGTCCCAGCCATTGGTGGTCGAGATGATCACATCGGCGCAGTCTTTGAGCGCATCGCCTTCGTCCCGCGAGACAACGGCCTTCGCGCCGAAACCTTTAGCAATCTTTGCCGGCGCTGACTGGCTCGACACTGCAGTAACTTCTGCCCCGGCGAGGGCCGCCATCGCCACCGATGTGAGGCCAAGCGCGCCCAATCCGATCACCATCACCCGGTGCCCGGCGCGAACATTGCTGCGCAGGACTGCATTGTAGCCAAGGTGGAACAGGTAGGCGGCGACTACCTTGTTGGCGTCGGCATCCTCCGGCAGTCGGTAAAGCACGCTGTCGGCAGCGGCGACAAAATGGCTGCGATGCGATTGCAAGGTTAGCACCCGGTCGCCCGGTGTGAAATCCTCGACGCCTTCGCCGCACTCCAGCACTTTGGCGACATTGCAGTAGCCTTGCAGCCGCGGATAGACGACACCGGGGCGTAGCGGCGGATCGCCGCGCCATGCCGCGAGCTCAGTGCCCGGCGAAATGGCAGTAACGATCGTCTCGCACAGGATCTCGTCCGCGCCGGGCGCTTCCAGCGCTTCATTGCGCAGCGCAACCTGGCCGGGGGCTTCCAGCCAGACAGTCTTGGCGGTGATGCTCATTCGGCGGCCTCCGCTTGCGGTTGCGCGGCGAGGTGAGGAGCCAGCACATCGCGCCAAGCCTTGTAGCCCGACACCGTGGGATGCACCCCGTCGGCGCGGTATTCGGTCCCGCTTGGGAAATCCGCCGCAAGATCGATCAGGCGCACACCCTGTTCACGCGCCAGGCGCGCAATCCCTTCGTTCAGCGCCGCTTCGGCGTCGCGCCGTTTACCGGTGCAGAAATCGAGCACAGGTTCGCACGGAGGCACGGTCTGGATTGTCGTCTCAACCTCCGCTGCCTGCAGCCGCTCTATCACCCTTTCATACCGCGCCAGCACCTCATCCACCGGATTGCCCAGATTGAGATCGTTGGTTCCGATCAGCACGAAAGCGCGGTCGGGTTCGGCGCGCAGGATCGCATCGAGCCGCGCTTCGACCCCGCTCACCGTGTCGCCCGAAGCCCCACGACCCAGGATATCGGCATCGGGAAACATGTCCTTCCATGGAGCCGCCTCGGTTATCGAATCCCCGATCATCACGATCTCCGCGCGCGTGTCCCAATCCGCCATCGCCAATCCGCGCTGGGTCGCCGCCGGATTTTCGCGATAGCCCCCGTCACTGCCGATGCCGGAGGACGTAATAACGGCTTCGTGCAGGGCCTGCACCTGCGCGAACGGGAAGATCTTGTAGGTCCCGGCAGCGATACCCCATGCGAAGGCGCACAGCACCAGCGCGACAATGACGGCGTACTGGATCATTCCGCTTCGCCTTCGACGTGGGGAGCGATCATTGCGCGCCATTCCTCGAAGCCCGCGCTTCCCGGATGGATGCCATCGATGCTGAAGCTTTCGAGAACCCCGTTTGCGTCCGAAAAGCGGCTATCGATGTCGACGAAACGCGCACCCTTGCTTTCCGCCAATTCAGCGAGAGCGGTGTTCAATTCTCCGATCTGCGAGCGCATCGCCTCGTCGCAAGGGCTGTATTGCGTGTCCCGACACGTGATTACCGATTGGACGAAGACTTGCGCGCCGCCTTCGGACAGTCGGTCGACCAGCGCTTCGTAGCGTTCGAGGATCTGCGCGTTGGTGTTGCGCGCGGCGACATCGTTGATGCCGACCATCACGAAGACCTTGGACGGCTCTGCCTTGAGGATATCGTCGACCCGCGCGAGCAACCCGCCCACCCGGTCTCCGGGCACACCGCGGTTGATAATCGAAGCCTCGGGGAACAGCTCGTTCCAGCGTCCGCTAGCGGTGATTGAATCTCCCGCCATAACGATCTGAGCCTTTGTCCCGAGCGCGGAATAGCGCTCCGCCGAGATCGCCGGAACATCGCTCAGCATGTATTCTGCGTTCGCCGTGTCGGGGGAACCGAACAGTGCCGCCTTTGCCGCGCGGGCCTGCGGATAGGGGAACAAGTCATAGGCTCCGGCAGAGAACCCCCAACCGAACGCTCCCAGCACCAGAGCAGCAAGTCCCGCATAGCGTAACATGCGCGCGCCCCTGTCAGTTTGTCGCGTATTTCGCAAGCGCAGCGCGCACGTTCTCGGTCTGCACAACGCGGCCTTCGCGATTGAGGTGACCGGCTCCGTCGAAGAACAATTCGGCAGGCAAGCAGAAGCGAGTGAGGTCGTGACGGACGGAATCCACCGAGCCGAGAGCGCTCAATTGCGCCGCGATTGCTTCAACATCGCGCCAGCGGCAGGCGGGTTCGGGCATCGCGGCGGGGACGTAGAGCACCGCCAATCCGCGCGCGATCAGATTGTCCTGTACGTAGGCCTCGAACCGATCGATTTTTTCTGGACTGATATCGGGCAAGCGATATTCGCTGAAATCGGGCGGTGGTCGGTCTATGGTGATGTGCGAGGTCAGATCGCCGACGTCGTTGAAGCCCGAGCGGCGATAGACTTCGTCAACGGCCGTACTGCCGGTGAGATGGTGGCGAACTTCCTGGTAGGTGCGGTGGATTACGTGCGGCACGCAGCGCGGTTGGCCGACCAGGCGCCCCAGGTCCTTGCGCAGATAGACGACATCGCACCAGGTCGCAGAGTAGCGTTCGTCGCCCGCCAGCAGTTCAAGTTCGGGCAACAGCACGATCAGGTCGTTGTCAGGGTCGAGATGCGGCGCGTAGAGGTCCATCAGGTTGCGGAACCCGATTCCCGCCTGGATCCCACCGTTGTACACCGGGCGGTCCAGTTCCTCACCCAGCGTTTCTGCAGAGATCGAGAACGCCGCGCCCGAACCACCGATCAGAATGATGCGGCCTTTCTCGCCTTTGCTGCGCTCGAGCATGGCGAGGTGATCGTCGACCGAGGCGAGATAACGACCCTCGCTTACCGGGGTGAACGGGATTGCCTGCCAAAGCGCGATGAGCGCCATGTTGAGCAGCACGAAAACGCCCGCCAGCGCGAGCAGCGCGCGCTTGGCGTTCGATCCGTCAGAATTGGAAGTAGATGAAGGCATTGGCTTCCTGACGGGTGACGGCGTTGACGAGGACGAGGATCAGCGCGGCGGCGAACAGCAGGGTCTCCGCCATCTCCTTGCCTGCGCGGTCAAGCCACGCAAGCCTCAGGCCCTGGTCCAACCGGGTTTGTCCGCGCCACAGCGCGTCGACGGCGAATGCCAGTGCGACGAACAGCAGGCCGAAGCGCTCGCTTTGCGGTAGGCCAAACTCGGTGACTGAGCGGTTGTACACGGTCCATGCGGTGCCGAAATCGGGACTGCGGAACAGCGCGGAGAGCACCACGAACAGGCCAAACGTGTAGATCCATCCCGATAGCTTGAGCCACAGCTTTTCACTCAGTGTCACCGCTGCGCGCCAGCGCCGCTCCAGCACTAGCAGTACGCCGTGCGCGGTACCCCAGACGATGAAGGTCCAGTTTGCCCCGTGCCACAACCCGCTGACGAAGAAAGTCGCGATATTGGCGAGCGCAATGCGGCTTTCCGTGCGTCTCCCCTTTCGCAGCTCAGCATAGACATAGTCGCGGAAGAACAAAGTCAGCGTGATGTTCCACCCGCGCCACAGAGCGCTGATCGAACTGGCGAGAAATGGCGTCGCGAAATTGGTCGAGAGTTGGATTCCCATGAGCGCTGCAAGCCCGATGGCAATTGAGGAATAGCCCGCGAAATCGGCGTAGATCTGGATCGAGAAATACAGCATTCCGAGCAGCAGTTCTCCGCCACCCAAGCTGGCATACGCGGCCCAGATGCGGTCGACGAAGGGCGCGAGATTGTCGGCGATCACGATCTTGAGGAACAGCCCTGCGATAATCAGCCGCACGCCCTGATTGAGCGACTCCCAGGTCGGCTGGGCCAGAACCGCGAATTGCGGGATCAGCTTGCGCGCCCGTTCAATCGGGCCGGCGACCAGTTGCGGGAAGAACGCGACATAGACAGCGTAGCGCAGGAGGTTCGGTTCGGGCTTGGCGCGTCGGTAATAGACGTCGATCGAATAGCTCAGCGTCTGCAGCGTGTAGAACGAGATGCCGACTGGCAGTATGATCTCGAGCGTACTCCAGTCGGCGTTCACACCCGCAACCGTCAGACCGGACTTCAACTCGCCTACGAAGAAGTTGAAATATTTGAAGAAGCCCAGGATCGAAAGGTTGGCGAACACGGATATGTGCAACCAGCGTTTGCGGGCCGGGCTTTCGCCGCTGCGCTGCATTCCCAGCGCGGCGACGTAGTCGATCAGCGTGGAAACGACGATCAGCCCGAGAAAGCGCCAGTCCCACCAGCCATAGAACACGTAGCTCGCACCGAGCAGCAGAGCATTCTGGACGGTGATTGAGCGCAGTGTCAGCCGGTTCGCCGCCAACAGTGCGAGCACCGCCGGGAAGAACAGCCAGAATGTGCCGGTCGAAAAAAGCATGCGCCCCCGCTTCAGTGCGCTGCCTTTGGCTGAAGGCGCGCCAAATGGCTAGAGTTCGCAGAGCCTTGCGATGGCCGCATGAGGCAAGACGCATGGCGGGGCGTGCGGTGGCAAAGCGCTGATAACGGTGCGGCCTGCTTCGAGCGCAATCACCAGGCCGGCCGAGTTCATCCCCACGACCCAGCGAGCCCGAGCCAGCGCGCTGCCCATGTCGGGTGAGGTGTCGAGCGCGGTACCGGGATGCGCCGCGATCCATGCGTCGTACTTGCCTGCAGGGTCGGAAGGATGCGGACGGATACGTACTGGCGTGTCGGCGGGGATTCCGGCCACATCGCGGCGTCCGGCCAGGTAATCGAGCGCCTGAAACTCGCCCGGCTGGCCCTTGCCCCAATCGCTGCGCGCAGGTTCGAGCAGGAATAGCACATCGCCATCCGCCGGAACCTGCCCTGCCTCGCGCGCTTGTTCTGCAAGGTAGAGGTTGGAATGCTGTTCGATCGTGATGCCCGGAAACTCTGAGCGGGCGATAGCCGCGGCGTCCTCGTCGCCCACCCAGATCGTGTTGGGAAGCTGCACCAATCCTTCGCGCTGGAAGCGCATCGCATAATTCACCCAATGGTCGATGACCGCCACCGAGCGGATGCCCGCCTCCGCAGCCGAGATACGCGCCCGATGTTCCAGGTTGCTGGCCCAGCCGGTGCCGCTGATCAGGGTGGCGAGGCCTTGGACTTTGTCGGGTTTGTCGCTGATCCCCGCGGCGTTACCAAACCGCGCGCGCCAGATCGTTGCCCCCGGACCTGCAGCGATCACGTGTTCGGGCGAAGCGGATGCTGCTTCCACCCAAGCCGCGATCATGTTCGCCGCGCCGGCATCGTGCACCGCCACAGCCAGCGGTCGGGGCAGGCTATCAATCGGCGAATTTGGCATAGTGCACGATATCGACGGGCTTTTCGTTGATCAGTTCCTGCGCTCGGCGAACGCCGTCAGGGACCATGCCCGAGCGCTCCATCAATTTCACCATTCCACCATTGACGACGAGGCATCCCGCAGTGACTTTGCGTACGCGCGCCCTCTCGATCAGCCAGCCGGTCAGCAGGTTCCAGGCCTCCTGCCCGTAGCCTCCACCCCAATAATCGCGGTTGCCGATCATGATCCCGACATCGCAGGTGCCGTGCGCGCGATTGCGGTAAGCGGTCATGGTGCCGATCGCCTCGCCAGACTCCTTGTCGCGCACGCTCACGAACAGGTTATGCGTTCCGGCAAAGCTGGCGAGATACCTTTCGCAGCTTTCGCGCGTGTGCGAGCGGAAGCGCTGGTTCGAATAGCGCGTGACCTTGGGATCGTTGAGCCAGCCGATGTAACCCTCGGTAATGTCGCCCGAACCGAAAGGCTTGAGGCGCACCTTCTCGCCGATAAGTTCGAGGAACCCGGTCACGCTCAGCCCCTAAGCGAGTCCAGATTGGCCCAGACTTTTTGGAAGCCCTCGACGATGTGTGCGACATCTTCGCTCGGCAGCTGGTGGACGCAGATGCTGAGACCGAGGAAATCGCGATCGTGGAGTTCTTCGGCGACCGGGCACGTGCCCATGCCGTAGGCGAAGTTGCGGTCGTCGCGCAGGCTCCAAGGATAGCTGCCAGTGCCATAGGCGACCTGTTCGGTGAAAATCGGCAGACGATGGATGTTCTGATAGCCGGGCATCACAGCCGGGACCCCCTCGGCCTTGAGCGCTTCGACGATTTTCGCGCGCGAAATTCCCAGTGCCTGCGCGTCGAGAACCATGCCGTACACGTAATAGACGTGTGTCGCACCGGCGGCGACCTTGGGTGTCGAAAGCCCTTGCAACCCGCCAAGCCCCTCATTCAGTTCGGCGGCAACCCGCTGGCGATCTGCGACCCGCTCGGCGAGCTTGTCGAGCTGCACGCTGGCGATCGCGGCTTCAATCTCACCCATGCGGAAATTGTAGCCGATCATGTTGTTCAGCTGGCTGCGGTCCGTCGGCTTGATCACGCTTTCTGCATGATTGCGGATCAGCGCCAGCCGTTCGGCCAGCGCATCGTCATTGGTGACGAGAATGCCACCTTCACCGCAATGGATGTGCTTGTGATAGTTTAGGCTGAAACCGCCAATATCGTAGCCGGTGCCGGTGTGACCGCCATCGCTGAGTGCGCCCGGGGCCTGTGCGGTGTCGCCCAGCAGCTTGAGGCCGTGCTCGTCGGCAATCGCGCGCAGGGCCGCGACATCGGCGGTCTGCCCGAAGATATCGACCGCCATGATCGCCTTGGTGCGCGGGGTGATGTTGGCGCGCACGCTTTCGGGATCGAGATTGAAGGTTGCGCGATCGATGTCGGCGAACACCGGGATCGCATTCCAGTGCAGGATCGCCATTGCGGTCGCGCTCATCGTCCAGGGCGAAGTGATGATCTCGTCCCCCGGCTCGACCCCGATGGCTCCGACTTCTGCGATCAACCCGCTGGTCCAGCTGTTGACACCAAGCGCGTGCTTGACCCCGAAGTACTCGGCCGCTTTTTGCTCGAACGCGCGCACTTCGGTTCCGCCCATGAACAGCTCTCCGGGAGCGCCGATATAGGCCGACAGGACGCCGGACCGAACGACGCGCGCCGCGGCCTCCTCTTCGTCGCGACCCATCGATTTGAACGCGTCGAGTTCGCGCTGGATGACGGGTGTCCCGCCGTAAAGGGCCAGTTGGTCGGTCATTCCGGGTCTTTCTTGAGGGTCTCGAGTGCCTTGAGGCGAATCTCTTCGCAAATGGACTGTGCTGCAAGCGCGGATTCCGCGTCACTGATAAGCGGCACGCCAAACTCGATAGAGTCGGCCAACATTTGGTAGAGGCTCCACATAGCGCCGGCGTTTTCGGATTGGTTGGACTCCGGCAGCCCGTATTCGCGGTAACCCGCATACGTGTCGCTCGGGCCCGTATTGCGAAACTCTATCCGTCGTCCGCCGTCGCGCATAGCAAATTGGCAGGTTTCAAAGTTGAGCACCAATTCAAACTGTGTCACGAGACGGGCGTCGCCTGCCACGAGGTGAATCGGTGCGCCATTGCCTGCGGTGAGAATTGCGGAAGCGGTGGGATCATGGTCCCAATGATCTAGCCGCGCCGGGCCGATCGAATGCACCGCTACGTCACCGATCAGGAAGCGCAACAGGTCAACCATGTGCCCACCATTGTGGACTATTCCCTTGGTGTAGGTGCCAACCCCACTGATTAGCTCACCGTACTCGCCCGCTTCGATCTCTCCGGCTATGCTCCCGAGGCTGAGCGACCAGCGCCTCGTATAGTTCACGCACAGCGGTATGGCAGCGGATCGATAGGCATCTGCGAGATGCACAGACTGCGCATAATCTTGTGCCATTGGCTTTTCGCAGAGGACTGCCTTTGGCTTGACGGCCAGGGCCCACTCCAGATGTTCGGCGTGGTTTTGAGTGGGCGATGCAACCACAATCACATCAAATGCGTCGACCTCACCACCAAGTGCTGTGAGATCGGGTTCGTCGACTGGTACGCCCCATCTTTCCGCAAAGGCGCCGCGCGTGTCGCGATCGGGGTCGACGCAGGCTGCGAGCTCGAAGCGATCGTGCATTTGGATCGCTCCGGCATGGCTTAGCGGCAAGTCGGTCGGCGTGAATTCCCCCTCGCGATCGGCATCATAGCCTCCTGCAATCGCTCCGCAGCCGATGATAAGGACTTTGTACGTCATCGCTGAGTCAGGCGATCAGGTCCCAGCTGACCGGGGTGCCCTTGGTCAGCGCGCGGTTGACGCGTTTGCCGAGCAGCACGTCAAAGTGGCGCGGGGACAAGCCGAAACCGGGACGGACCGAGCGCAGGTTCGCTTCGGTGAAGGCCTCGCCTTTGGCCATATCCTCGGCGACATAGAGCGAGCGGCGGAACTGGCGCGAGCCTGCCTCGGCCTTGGTCCCGCCATAGGTGATCTGGCCCAGCGCCTGCCACGCGCGTTCGGTCTCGTCGCGCAGCGCCTGGAACTCCTCGGGTTCGAGGCTGAAGGCGCTGTCCACCCCGCCATCGTCGCGGCGCAACGTAAAGTGCTTCTCGATCAGAACCGCGCCCAGCGCTACCGCGCCGACCGCGACGCCGGTCCCCATTGTGTGGTCCGACAGGCCAACTTCGACCCGGAACGTGTCGCGCATGTTCGGGATTGTCCGGATATTGGTGTTCTCCGGAGTCGCCGGATAGGTGCTGGTGCATTTGAGGATGCACACCTGCTCGTTCCCCGCTTCTTGCGCCGCGCGGATTGCCTCGCCGATTTCGACCACGCTCGCCATCCCGGTCGAGATGATCATCGGCTTGCCGGTCGAGGCGACCTTGCGGATCAGCGGCAGGTCGATGCTTTCAAAGCTGGCGATTTTGTAGGCAGGGACCCCGAGGTCTTCGAGGAAATCGACCGCGCTCGCGTCAAACGGCGAAGAGAAACAATCGATGCCCAGCCCTTTCGCGTGCTCGATGATCGGCGCGTGCCAGTCCCATGGCGTGTGCGCTTCGTCATAAAGTTCGTGCAGTCGCCGCCCGTTCCACAGCGAGTTTGCGTCCTCGATCACGAAGCCCGGCCCTTCGCAATCGAGCGTGATCGTGTCGGCGGTGTAGGTCTGCAGCTTGATCGCATCCGCGCCGCTTTCTGCGGCAGCGGTGACGATCTCCAGCGCGCGATCGAGCGAGTGGTTGTGGTTGCCGCTCATCTCGGCGATCAGATAGGGGCGGGCGTCGGGGCCTATCGGGCGTCCATTAATCTGCATGACACGGGGCCTTTACAGCTTGCCATCGGGGCGGGGCAAGCGGTGCTTTTCCCATTTCATCGGAGCGGTTTGGTGGTAGCCGGCGGCCTCGAACAGTCGCTGCGAGGGGCGGTTCCCTTCGAGCACGGTCGCATCGACGATCTTTGGATCGGCCGTCGCTTCGCCCGCAAGCAGAAGGTGCGGACCAAGTCCAAGCCCGTGTAGCGCCGGGTCGAGATAGAGCGACACTTCTGCCCGCGTTTCCTCCGAGAAGTCGAACCTGATGACGCCAACGGGTCGCCCGCCGATTTCTCCAACGAACAGCCGACGCATTGGATCGCCAAGTACCCGGTCAAGCCATGCGAGGTGATCCTCCCAGACCAGCTTGCCCGTCTCTTGCGATACGGCGCGGGTCGTCGGGTGACCGCGCCACTCGAACATCATTTGCGCATCGCTTGAATCGGCGGGTCGAACGGAAAGGCTCGAAGCGAGGATTCCAAGCGCACAGCGCGTGGCGCCCAATCCGTCGACCAGTTCGCGAGACCTTTCCGCCAGGCCTTTCCGCAAGGGCGCGTCCGCTATCAGCTCGCCGATATGCTTCGCTAGCGCCTCGGGTGCCGGATCGGGCGCAAACGCGGCAATCCCGGCATCCGCCAGCAGGGGCGCGACCGACATCTGGTTCGGAGCGACCACCACCAGCAATGTCGGCACGCCGATACAGCACCGCTCCCAGCTTGCGCCGCCGCCTGCTCCGATCTGCAAGTCATGCCGCGCGAAGAATGCGGCAAGGTCGGGCAGGTCGAGCGACAGCTTGGTGCCGGAGCGGCTGGCTACGCGCTCGCGCAGATCGCCAAGGTGCGGATTGGCCGAAGTTGCAACCACTTCGAGCGCGCCTGCGAACCCGATCGCATCGAGCGCGTCGAGCACGCCGAGCGAATGTCCGCCCGCATCGACGCCGCCCATGAAGACACCGATCGAATGCACTTCTTCGCCGAAATCATAGCGCGGAGCGTCGGCATAGGACGGTCCCAGCAACCCATAACGCGGCCCCCCGAGAATCCGCGCCGGGCGAGCAAGCTTGCTCCCATACTTGGTGCGATGATCGCGATCGTAAGTGTGGTCGATCAGCAGGTCGCAGGCGAGATTGCGGTCGGCGAGATCGTCGATCTGGGCTATCATGCAGCCCAGCTTCGCACGAACTTCATCGTGCCAGCGCGCGTCGAAGGCGTAGCTGTCCAGCACCACCCAATCCGGGACGAATTCCAGCAAGGCGTCCACCGTCTCGGCGACATCGCGCTCCAGCGCCACTTCGGCCCATTCGGAGTGCGGTATCTCCGGATCGGGCGCAAACACACTGCCGGGCGGGGGCAGCAGGATCGTTTGCTCGAAACCGGCCGCAGCGATCATCCCGACGCTGTCGAAACCCAGAGCGCGTGTGACAAACCGGAGATCGGCGCCGTGCGCGCGCAACGCCTCGGCCAGTGACAGCGAGCGCTTGACATGACCGGTGCCGATCTGCGCCGAGGCGTCGACCCGGATGGCGATCTTCATGATCTAGTCGCTCGCCGCGATTGCGTCCGAGAACGCCCTATGCAGCGCTTCGGCACGATCCCAGTCTTCGGGCGTGTCGATATCGACCACGCGCCATTCGGGCAGCACGATCGCGCGGCCATTGGCGTGGATGTTCGCGCCGGTCATCCAGGTGTCCGCGTGGCCCCAATAGAACTGGCCGGCGTCGAAATAGGCCGGTTGGAGATCCTGCGTGCGGGTGTTTACATGGCTGGGATCGAAAGGCGCAACGCTGCCGCTTTCTTCGCGTTTCAGGGCGCGCTGGATCGGGGAGGGGAAGCCCGTGACCGGGAATGTGTAGCCTTCGCCGCCTTGTTCGATCAGCAAGGCCAAGGCTTCGGCGAGGTCATCGGTGCGGATGAAGGGCACGCCGGGATAGATGCAGCAAGCGTAGTCGAATTCGAACCCGCGCGTGCGGCACGCATTGATTGCGTGCTGGATCACCGGGACGGTTGGCGTGATGTCGTCTGCGAGTTCTTCCGGGCGGCGGAAAGGGACCTCAGCGCCGAAATCCTCGGCAATCGCGGCGATTTCGTCATCGTCGGTGGTGACGATGACGCGCGTGATAGCCTCGCACGCCAGCGCCGCCTCGATGGCGTAGCCGATCATCGGCTTGCCGGCGAACGCCTTGATATTCTTGCGCGGGATCCGCTTCGAGCCGCCGCGTGCCGGGATGATGGCGATATTGCCTGCCATGTCAGGCCGCCAGCTTCAGCATGGTCTCGACCACGCGGTCTTGCTGCGCATCACTCATCGCCGGGAACAGTGGGATCGACATCGCATGGTCGTAGTAGGCCACGGAATTGGGGAATTGTTCGCGCCTAAATCCGAGTTTCTCGTAAAACGGCTGGGTGTGGATCGGGATGTAGTGGACGTTCACACCGATCTTGGCCTCACGCATGGCCGCAAACATTTCGGTGCGGCCGATCCTAGCCGCCTCTGTCAACTCGACGGCATAGAGGTGCCACGAAGACACGCGGTCGTTGAACCGGGCCGGGCGCCTGAACGGTCCATCGGCGAGCAGTGCATCGTAACGGTCGGCGCGCGCCTCGCGCGCATTGCGCCATTCGTCCATCCTCGCCATCTGCGACAGGCCAAGCGCCGATTGCAGGTCGGTGAGGCGATAATTCCAGCCGAGATCGACCATCTCGTAATACCAGCCCCCTTCAGAGGCGCGTTGCATCAGGCTGTCATCGCGGGTCACGCCATGCGAGCGGAGCAGCCGGAGCCGCTCGGCGAGCGCATCGTCCTGCGTCACGATCATCCCGCCCTCGGCGGTGGTGACGATCTTGACCGCGTGGAAGCTGAACACGGTCGCGTCAGCGTGGGCCGAGCCGATCGGATCGCCCTTGTAGCTCGCGCCGGTCGCGTGGCTGGCGTCTTCGAGGATCCTGAAACCGTAGCGGTCGGCCAGCGCCCGCATTTCTGCGAGGTCGCATGGTAACCCGGAAAAGTCGACCGGGATCACCACATCGGGAAGCTTGCCCGCTTTGTCTGCCGCTTCGAGCTTAGCAGTCAGCCCTTCCAGCGACATGTTGCGCGTCACCGGATCGGTATCGACGAAATCGACCTGCGCGCCGCAAAAGATCGCGCAATTGGCGCTGGAGACGAAACTGTTGGGGCTGGTCCAAACCAGAGAGCCGGGGCCGATGTCCATTGCAAGGCATCCGATATGCAGAGCGGCGGTCGCATTCGAAACGCCGATCGCGTGGCTGACCTTGTGACGTTCGGCGAACGCTTGCTCGAATTCTGCGCCCTTAGGACCCTGCGTCAGGAAATCAGAGCGCAGCAGGTTCGTTACCGCTGCAATATCGGCGTCGCTGATTTCCTGCCGACTGTAGGGGATGAATTCGTCCGCCATCGTCCCGTCTGCTTGCTGGGTTAATCGATTGTCTGCCCGACGACATGCTCTTCGATCAAGGTACGGAGCTGCTCGACGGTGAGAAAATCGGGATTGCTGCCGGAGGAATAGGCAAAGCCCGGTTCGACCGGCTTGCCGCCGTGTTCCCGGCAGTAATCCTCTATCGTGTACTCAGCGCTGACCGGCAGGATCGCATAGTAGTCGCCCATGTCGACCGTGTTGAAGCTGTCCGACGCTGTGATCATCTCCTCGTGGATCTTCTCGCCGGGACGGATGCCGATGACTTTCTGTTCGGCCTCAGGCGCAATCGCGGTGGCGACATCGCCGATCCGGTATGACGGAATCTTGGGTACCAGCACTTCGCCGCCAAGCGCGTTCTCGACCGACCACAGCACCATCTCGACGCCTTCCTGCAGCGAGATGTTGAAGCGAGTCATGCGCGGATCGGTGATCGGCAGCACCCCTTCGTCTTTCTTGGCCATGAAGAACGGGATGACCGAGCCGCGCGAGCCCATGACATTACCGTAGCGAACGACGCTGAAGCGGATATCGCGCGCGCCCTTCACGTTGTTGGCGGCGACGAACAGCTTGTCCGAGCACAGCTTGGTCGCGCCATAGAGGTTGATCGGGGCGGCTGCCTTGTCGGTCGAAAGCGCCACGACCCGCTCGACATTGGCATCGAAGCAAGCCTCGATCAGGTTCTGCGCGCCGAGCACGTTGGTCTTGATGCATTCGAACGGGTTGTATTCGGCTGCGGGCACCTGTTTGAGCGCGGCGGCGTGAACCACGACATCGATCCCTTCGAGTGCACGCTTCAAGCGCGCTTCGTCGCGCACATCGCCGAGGAAATAGCGCAATGCGGGATATTCGGAGCGCGGGAATACCTGCGCCATTTCAAACTGTTTCAGTTCGTCGCGCGAATAGATCACCAACCTTTTGATGTCGGGATAGCGCTGGAGGACAGTGCGCACGAACGCCTTGCCAAAGGAGCCGGTGCCCCCGGTCACGAGAACGGATTTGTTATTCAGCATGTCGGATTGATGCTCGCCTGACGAATGGATGCCGCATTGTATCGGCTGCGACGTGATTGGCGGTTCCCCTACAGCCCGCCCCTACGCCAAGGCAACCGGATAATTCGCCCTTACCGCGCAAGGATCGAGCGTAAATAGTTGTATCCAAATCGGATCGGTCTGGCCGGATATTGTGACACCGAACCCCTGGCCCGACCGAGCGCAAGCCCCGGATTCTTCCGTGCATTTTGCGAACGCGTGGGTGCCAAACCAGGGGCATGCCGCCCTTGCTACCCCTCAAAAGCGCGTCTAAGGGCGGCTTTGGGGCCTGATAGCAACTGTCAGGGAACGTGCAGGTACAATAATAATGATGATCGAACCGATCGCCCCCGCGGCGCGCATGCGCGGCCGCAACGATCCTATCACGTCCTTCATTCGCTATGGGGTCGCGTGGACGGTTGTCGTGTTTGCGCCGTTGATCGTTTACGACCTTCTCGACATCATTCCCGCTTTCGTCGATCCGACCATGATCAACACCGCCGTAGCGGCAACGGTCGCGCTGTTTTTCGGCATGTACCTTGCCGGCCGGGTGCTCGATCTCCCCGGCACGCGCGGCACGGTGCACGGAGTGCCGATCATGTGGATGAGCTTTATCCTCGTGGTGATCGTGATGTTTGCTTTGCGCACCGATTACAGCCGCGTCATGTTCGGCTATTCGGCGGCGGTTTCGACATTGATTGCGATGCAGCTGCGCTGGAGCAACCGCACCTTGCGGCAGCAGCCGTTCTACCTCGTGCCGTTCGGCAAGGCGATGCTGATGGAGGAGATTGAGGGCTTCCCGGTGCGCAAGCTCAACCGGCCGGAGATCCCCAGCGATCGCGCAGCCAATATCGTGGCCGATTTCCGCGCCGACCTGCCCGATGAATGGGAGCGCCTGCTGGCCAAGGCCTCGCTCGCCGGGGTGCCTGTCTACCATTACAAGCAGCTGACCGAATCGCTCACCGGCCAGGTCAAGATCGAGCACCTGTCCGAGAACTCGCTAGGTTCGCTGATCCCGAACCAGTCCTACACCCCGATCAAGCGGCTGATCGACATCGTCGGCAGCCTCATCGCTATCCTTCTGACATTGCCGATCATGATCGTCCTGGCACTGGCAATCTGGCTGCAGGACCGGGATTCGCCGTTCTATGTACAGAGCCGCACCGGCATGGGCGGCAAGCCCTTCCGGATGTACAAGTTCCGTTCGATGACCAACCGCGTCGCACCCAATGGCAACGAAGACGCGCGCGAGGATGCGATCACCAAATCCGAAGACGCCCGCGTCACGAAAATCGGGCGGTTCATCCGCAAGTTCCGGCTGGATGAGCTGCCGCAGCTGTTCAATATTCTGAAGGGCGAGATGAGCCTGATCGGACCGCGTCCCGAAGCCAATGCCTTGGCCGAATGGTACGAGGATAACCTCGCTTTCTATTCCTATCGTAACATCGTGAAGCCGGGGCTGACCGGCTGGGCACAGGTCAACCAGGGGCATGTCGCGAACCTCGACGATATCGACATCAAGCTTCAATACGACTTCTACTACATCAAGTACTTCTCGTTCTGGATCGACGTGCTGATCGTGATGCGGACCATCCACACCATCGCGACCGGGTTCGGCTCGAAATAGGGATCTGCGGTCGAAGGCCCTATCTTTCGAGAGCAATATCGGGCGCGTCTTCCTGCTTCATCCCGACGACGTGATAGCCTGCATCGACATGGTGAGTTTCTCCGGTCACGCCAGATGACAGGTCGGAGAGGAAGTACAGGCCCGATCCACCGACATCGTCGATCGTGATGTTGCGGCGCAGCGGCGAATTGAATTCGTTCCATTTGAGGATGTAGCGGAAGTCGCCGATTCCGCTTGCTGCCAGCGTCTTCACCGGCCCGGCGCTGATCGCATTCACGCGGACGCCCTGCGGCCCGAGATCGTTGGCGAGATATTTGACGCTGGTTTCCAGTGCTGCCTTGGCGACGCCCATCACGTTGTAGTGAGGCACGACCTTCTCTGAACCGTAATAGGTCAGCGTCAGGATGCTGCCGCCATTCGGCATCATGGCCGCTGCGCGCTTCGTCACTGCGACAAGCGAATAGGCCGAGATGTTCATCGTCATCAGGAAGTTGTCGAGGCTGGTGTCGACATACTTCCCGCGCAGTTCCGCCTTGTCCGAAAAGCCGATGGCATGGACCACGAA
>JAAUYH010061597.1_pt1 | contig 26742 bp, 23 predicted proteins | sample 7278061 | NCBI WGS metagenome assembly JAAUYH01 (sample SAMN14350203, study PRJNA611818) | marine sediment metagenome | isolation source: surface marine sediment (0.6m) | place: French Polynesia: Moorea | collected 2018-08
CCGGCAGCCGACCGCGGTCGGCTGCCGGTCCGCCAACTCCTTGGCGATGCAGGGTCCACCGATGCCAATGACCGGCGCTGGCCTGTCAATGGAACGCAGCCGCTCGGCCACGGTGTCGGTGAAGGTCCGCAGGCCGGCGCCGGATCGCTCCAGCCCCTTCGTGACCAGTGCGACCGGCACAGGCCGCTGCATGACCCGCTCGAGCTGGTCGAGCGCCCAGGGAATGCCAGGGCTGGAAACGCCAATTATGATCAGGCCGGCCTCGGCCGCCAGCGCCGGGGTCAGGGCCTCGATCGGGTGCGGCTTGATGGCGTCGGGAAGAGGGGCGTGCAGGGTCGGGTGCGCTGTGCGGTCGGTCTCAAGCGCGTCGATGATGGCGCCGTCCAGATGGGTGCCGACCAGGTGCACGTGATGGCCGTTGTCTGCCGCCGGCACGGCGATGGCGCTGCCCATCACGCCGGCGCCGATGATCAGCACAGTCGCCATCAGTCGAGCCTCTTGCGGCTGGCTGCGTCGAAGACATGCAGGGTCTCGGGTCTGATCGACAAGGCGCACGCGTCGCCGGGCTTGGCCCGGAAACGGCCTGGTGTCACGGCGCGGATCTCGTGACCCTCGACGCCCAGCAGCAGGTGCGATTCCGCGCCGGTGGATTCCACGAGGATCACCTCGGCCGGCAGTCCGCCGTCCCGCCCGACATTGATGTCCACGGGCCGCACACCCAGTACAACCGACGTGCCCCGGTGAGCCGCGGTCCCGTTCGGAAGTGGCAAGGTCACTGAGCCGACCCGCACGACCGCGCCGTCGTCCTCGCCGTCGATCTCGCCTTCCAGGAAGTTGATCGCCGGCGAGCCGATGAAATCGGCGACGAAGCAGTTCGCCGGTCGGTCGTAGATTTCCTCCGGCGTGCCGATCTGCTCAATGTTGCCGTCGCGCATAACCACCACCTCGTCGGCCATGGTCATCGCCTCGATCTGGTCGTGGGTGACGTAGATTGTGGTGGTGTTGAGCCGGTTGTGGATGCGACGGATCTCGTATCGCATCTGCCCGCGCAGCTTTGCGTCCAGGTTTGACAGCGGCTCGTCGAACAGGAACACCTTCGGGTGCCGGACCAGGGCGCGCCCCATGGCGACGCGCTGGCGCTGGCCGCCGGACAGCTCTTTCGGCAGGCGGTCGAGAAGGGAGGTGAGGTTGAGAAGGTCCGCCGCCCATTCGACTTGCCTCCTGATTTCCTCAGGCGGCTGCTTGCGGACCTGCAGGCTGAAAGCGATGTTGTCAAACACCTTCATCTGCGGATAGAGGGCGTAATTCTGGAACACCATGGCGATGTCGCGGTCGCGCGGATGCACCTTGTTCATCGGCTGGCCGGCGATACAGATCTCGCCTTCCGAGATCGTCTCCAGCCCGGCGGTCATGCGCAGCAGCGTGGTTTTGCCGCAACCGGACGGACCCAACAGCACCACGAAGCGGTGGTCGTCGATGGTGAAGGAGATGTCCTCCATCACCCGGATCGCGCCGAAATGCTTGCCGACCTTGTCGTATTCGACCGTGGCCATGCCCTGTTCCTGTCTTCCTAGCCGCAGCCGGCGGCGAAACCCTCGAGCTGGCCACTGTCGCCGGCAATATCGAGAATGGTGAAACGGTCGCGGCTGAAGCGCGCATGGCGCACGCCCTCGCGGTAGAAATCGATGTCGAGGCCGAGTTCCCGCGCAGTACGCTGACACCCGGCCCGGGTCATGGATTCGGTCAGACGGTTCAGCGGCACCATCACTCGCCGCAGCGGTTTGACGAACTCCTGCCAACCATTGGAGAAGCGGGCGTTGAGCGCGTCGGCCATGGCGCCGTCGATCGCCTTGCGCTCGGTCTGTTGGCGCATCGAGTCTGCCATCGACTTGCCGTACCGCGCGGCCAGCTCGGCCTCGGGGATCTCGGTCGGCCGGATCTCCGGCGGCGCATCGGCGCCGAGGATCCGGTTCTGCAGTGCCGAGCAGGTCAGCGTCGCCACACCGACCTGCTCGCCATGGGAGGTGCCGGGATGCCCCTCGCCGGCGAACATGTCGATGTAATGGGAGATCATGTGTTCGGCCATGCTGCCGACATGGGTGGTGCCGGTGAAGGAGGTGCCGAGCCCCATGACCGTGGCGGTGCGGGTCAGTGTCGCCAGCGGTACCGGCTTGCCAGAGGTGATCTCCTCGGCATGATCCAGCATGCTGTCCTCGTCATAGGCCAGCAGCACATAAGGCGTGTCGGTATAGGGCGTGTCGAACAGCAGGTGCGACATCAGCCAGTCGACCTGCGCCGTGGTGCGGCAGACGACGTCGGCGAAGGCGGCGCGGATGAGCCGCGGCGGGCAATTGGCCAGCACGCCGAGATCGTTGAACACGCCCTTGGCCGAATGGCAGGTGATCGAATGCTTCATGCCGTCCACCGAGACCGAGGCGGTCGGCGTCGTGTAGGCGTTCATGGGCGAGGTCGGAAACACCGAATACTCGCGCTTCGATAGGAAGGTGGCGTATTTGACGCTGTCGCTGACCGTTCCGGAGCCGACCGCGATCAGCACGTCGGCATGCCGGGTCGCTTCGTTCAACTCGGCGACGCCTTCATCGGTGCAGCGCGGGTTCCCCCAGACGAACTCCCCCACATTGCCGCGCGGGGCCAACGCCCGGAAGACGCGCTCGCCGAGCGCCGCCCGGGTGTACTGGTCGCTGACCACCAGGGTGCTCTTGCCGCCATGCAGCGGCGCGACAAGGTCAGCCTCGGCGCCGTCCAGGGTATCGGCGATGACGATGCTCTTGATCGGGATCGAGGCCGGCTCGCTGGTCGCAGGAACACGCCACTCGCCGCGTACCAGCTGGTCGATCACGCCGCCATAGCTTTGGGTCGTGGTCATGCCCGGCCCTCCGAGGCGAAGGCGACCAGCCGCCGGCTGGTCTCGGCCGTGGCCGCATAGAGATCGCGATAGATGTCGAGCAGGGCGCGGTAGCGCGCGGTGCGTGAAGCTTCGGGTTCGACCGCCCGGGTCCTGCCCGCCATCGCGCGAGCGGCCTCGGTAATGCCGGGATACCACCCGGCGCCGGCGGCAGCGATCATGCCGGCGCCCAGCGCCGAGGCCTCGACCGTGTCGCTGATCAGGATGGTCTTGCCAGAGGCGTCGGCCAGCATCTGACGCCAGAGCGGGCTCTGGGCGCCGCCGCCGATCGCCAGGTACTCGTTCACCGTCAGGCCGGCGTTCTGTTCCATCAACCCGGTGCGCATCACCTGGTCCAGGGTCATGCCTTCGATCAGGGCGCGGTAGACATGGGCCGGGGTGTGGTCGCCGCCGAGGCCGATCAGGCAGCCGCGGGCGCTGGCATCCCAATGCGGGTCCATCACCCCGGACCAGTAGGGCAGGGCCATCAACCCGTCGCTACCGATCGGGATCGACTCCGCCGCCGCCTCCAGCTTCTCGAACACCGCCGGGTCGCCACGCCCGTCCGGCATGAACTGGTCGACGAACCAGTTGACCAGATAGGCGCCGGAGCGCAGGCAGTTCTCCAGAATGTAGCCTTCGCCCTGGGCCGCCAGCTCCGTGCGCCAGGCCCGGTCATAGGCGTAGTCCGGCGTCCAAACGCCGGACACCAGCGCGGTGCCGAGGTTGATGTAGGCGCGGTCGGAGCGGGTGCAGTTGGTGCCGAGCCCGGCACATTGCCCGTCGCCGCCGGCGGCAAAGACCGGCGTGCCGGCGAGAAGCCTGGTCGCCTCGGCCGCGCCCGGTGTCACTTCGCCCAGCAGTGCTCCTGGCGGGTGCACCTCTGGCAGCCGCTCGGCGGTCAGGTCGAGTGGCCCCATGATCTCCGCCGACCAGCGCTTGGCTTGGAGGTCGAACAAACCGAGCGGGTCGGCGCTGATCCAGCCGGTGCGCAGATGGCCAGTCAGCCGATGCACCAGCGTCGCCTGCACATCGGCGAAGCAGGCAGTCCGGGCGTAGGCCGCTGGCTCGTGCCGCTTCATCCATAGGAAGGTGTAGACGCAGGGGGTCAAATCCGGGTAGCGGCCGGTGATGCGGTGAATGGTGTCCGCGCCCAGCATCTCAGACAGGTCTTGCACCTCCTGCCGGGCCCGTTCGTCCAGCCACAGGATCGCCGGGCGCACCGTCCGGCCGTCGCCATCCAGGAAAGCCAGCGTCTCCCGCTGGTTCGAAATCGCGATGCCGGCGGTGCGCGCCGGATCGACCTGTGCGAAAAGTTCAGCCAGTGCCTCGCAGGTCGAACGCCACCAATCTTCCGGATCCTGTTCAAGATGGAACAAGGCCGGGTTGGACATGGGGATATCGGCGCGGCCTTCGCCAACGGCGCGGCCATCCGCATCCCAGGCGATCGCCTTCGTGCTCTGGGTGCTGGAGTCGATCCCAATGACCAGATCTTTGCCTGGCGCCATGCCCTGTACCCGCTAGGACGCAGTTTGACTGGGGACCGGGCCGCGGCGCAAACCGCGGCCCGGGACCCGTTGTCAGCCGGAGACGATGTCGTCGACCTTTTCGGCGATGGAGTCCATCGCCTCCTTGGCGCTGTCGTACTCGCCGGCGAAGAAGCGGCCGAGTTCGACCGGGATGGTGTCGTTCGACAGCTCGGCCCATTCCGGCAGATCCGGCTCAGAGCCCATGTAGTTGTCGATCGTCTCGCGCACCACGTCGAGGTGACGGGTGGTGCCGGCGATGCCGCTCCTGGCGTTGGCCTTGACCCGCGGGTCGTCGTAGACGCTGGTCCGGGTCGGGCCGGTGCCGCCGCCCAGCGTGGTGATGAACACCTGGGTATCGGCCGACGTCGCCCACTGGGCGAACAGCCAGGCCGCGTCCTCGCTCTTGGAATAGCGCGAGACCGCGAGCGACGAGCCGCCCTGATGGCCGACGCCGGGGATCTCGCCGAAACCGGTCTCCTCGACCGTGCGCAGCGCGTTCGGCGCCGGCGGGACCGCCGCTTCCATCAGGCCGGATACGACGGAGCTGTCCGGATTGTCCCAGGACGGGAAGAACTCGCCCCAACTCAGCACCTGGCCGGCGATGCCCTGGCCGACCGACTGGCCCTGGCCGTCCCAGGTCCAGCTGGTCACGCCCGGCGGCATGCTTTCCTTCAGCCTGACCCAGTATTCCATAGCCGCCAGGCCCTGCTCGTCATTGCCGCTGAACTTGCCGTCGGGGCCGAAGATCGAGCCGCCATGGCCCCACAGCCACGCCGTCCAGTCGCATTCCAGGCTGTAGTGACCGGACTTCATTTGGCCGGTCGTTCCATAGATCTCCGGGCCCTTGGCCTCCTGAATCGCCTCGGCATTGGCCATGAACTGGTCCAGCGTGGTGGGCACCTCCAGGCCAAGCTCCTCATAGATGTCCTTGCGGTACATCGTGATGAAGATCGGGATGTCGTAGGGCACGCCGACCATAGTGCCCTCATACATCGAGATGCCGTCGACCAGGGGCTGCAGGAAGTCGTCGAAATTGTAGTTCGGCATCGCCAGTTCGCTGTTCGCCGCATACTTCTCGCGCGGGTCGATGACGTCCTGGGAGAAGCTCGCCATCCAGCTCTGGTCGAGATAGTAGAGGTCGTAGGTGCCCAGGCCGGAGGCCACATCCAGGGTCAGCTTCTGCAGCACCTGCTCCAGCGGCAGCACCTCGATCTCGACATTGATCCCGGTGGCTTCTTCGAAGAAGGGCTTCAGGTGCTGGTTGATGGCGTTGGACGGCGGAGTCGACTCCGTCGCCAGCCGGATCGTCTGGCCCGCAAAGGGCCGCCCGACATCGCTCAGCCAGGCCATCATGTCGGCATCGGGCACGATCTCCTGGGCCATGGCGGTGTTGAAGCTCTGACCGCCCATGCGGAAAGGCAGGCTTGAGCCGAGCGTAAAGGCACCGGCGCCGAGACCGAGCTTGGTGGCCGCGCGCAAAAACCGGCGGCGGGACAAATCCCCGCGCACATAACGGTCGGTCACGGAAGCCAGATATCGTTTGCGATCACGTTCTCTCATCATTTCCTCCCTGGTTTCGGGCCCGTCAGAGCCCCCGACTACCGGCATCGGCCGGCTCCTATCTCACAAATTGTCATTGCTTCAGCCCGCCCAGCGTCAGGCCGCGCACAAGGTTCTTCTGGACCAACAGGATGAAGACGAAGGCGGGTAGAATGGCCGCGGTTCCCAGGGCGGCCATGTTGCCCCAGGCGGTGCCGGTCGACGTGACAAAGGTGGAGGACACCACCGGCACCGTCTTCAGCCCGGTCTGGGTCAGGGTCAGCACGAACAGGAATTCGGTCCACGAGAAGATGAAGCAGAGCACCGCCGTGGCCGCCACGCCGCCGGTCGCCATCGGCAGCACGATGCGGCGGAAGATGTGGAAGCGCGAGGCGCCGTCGATCAGCGCCGCTTCGTCGATCTCGGTCGGGATGTCGTCGAAGAAGCTCTTCAGCAGCAGCACGGCCAGCGGCATGTTCATCAGCGCGTGCACCAGCACCACGCCGGTATAGGTGTCGAGCAGGCCGAAATTTTTGTAGATGAAGAACATCGGGATCGCGACCGCGACCGGCGGCATCATCCGCGTCGACAGGATCCAGAACACGAAATGGTGCTGGCCGCGGAACCGCATGCGCGACAGCGCGTAGGCGGCCAGTGTGGCAATGGTCACCGCGACGATGGTCGACAGCACCGCCACGATGATCGAGTCGACCAGCCTGGGCGTCATGTAGAAATCGCCGCCGCCGGGCAGCACCGCCAGCCCCTGCTCGAAGCCGAGCGAGATGCCGAACACCTCCTCGTAGGATTTCCCGGAGAAGGTGAAGTCGAACAGCTTGGGCGGCCGGGCGAAGATCTCCCGGTCCACCTTCAGCGACACCGTGACCCAGTAGTAAATCGGGAACACGAACAGGGCGACCACGGCCCAGGCGGCGAAGGCGCGCAGCACGCGCTGGGTCGGGGTCAGCATCATCGCCTACCACCTGACCTTGAAGACCGAGACGAACAGGTTGGCGAGCACCAGGATGATGAACAGCGCGAACAGGCTGAGCGTCGCCCCGTAGCCCCATTTGATGAAGCTGAAGGTCTGCTGCCAGGCATAGAGGCTGAGTGTGTAGGTGGCGATGCCGGGGCCGCCCGATGTCATCACGAAGACGTAGTCGAATAGCCGGAACAGGTCGATGCCGCGGATCAGCACCGCGATGGCAATCACCTTGCCCATCATCGGCAGAGTGATGCGACGGAAGATCTGCCAGCCGCTGGCGCCGTCGATCATGGCGGATTCGAACGGGTCTCGGGGCAGTGAGCGCAGGCCGGCCACGAAGATCAGCACCATGAAGGGAGTCCACTGCCAGACATCGGCCAATACGACGCCCCACAGCGCCAGGCTCGGCGTCGCCAAAATCGGCGTTTCCGGCGTCAGGACGCCCCAGGATTCCAGCAGCCAGGTGATCAGCCCGAACTGGGCGTCCTCCATCAGCAGGAACATCATGCCGGTGATCGCCGGCGGGATGACCAGGGTCAGCGTCAGCATGCCGCGCAGGAAGGCGAAGCCTGGATCGTCGGAGTCGATCAGCAGTGCGATTGCCATGCCCAGCGCCAACTCGATCGCCAGGCAGACTGCTGTGTAGAACATCGTTACGTAGAAGGCGCCCCACATCCGCGGGTCCGCAAACAGCTGGGCCCAGTTTTCCAGCCCGACGAATTCGATACCTCGGCGACGCGGCACGAACTCGTGGAAGCTCAAATAGATGTTGTAGAAGAACGGGTAGACTGCAAAGACCACCAGGATCGCGATCAGCGGCAGCAGCCAGGGAAGCGGGTGGTCCGACACCATGAAGCGTGGCGCCCTCAAGGCACGCGCGATCATGACCCGCTTGTCCCACGATCGGGCAGCCGGTTCTTCCGCCCTGGTGGCGCCGTCTTGCGGCTGGGCGCCAATCTCCGTCCTCCCTCTGGACCCGCACCGTATCGGCGATCGCCGATCAGAGGCTTTCTTGTCCGGCAAGCGTGACATAACATTTTTTTCGCCGCAATATCATTTGTTCATCGGGCCAAGCCGGGGCGAAAACGAAAGGGCGTTCGGTGACACTCTCGGGGTCGGAAATGTCACAATTGCCAGACGACGCTGGACGCGAGGCGTGGCCTGAGCAACTCGCCGTGAGAATCTGCTGGCACTACTACACACTCGGCATGACCCAGCAGGAGATTGCAGAGAAGCTGGGCATCAACCGAGTGCGCGTGAATCGACTGCTTGCCGAAGCGCGGCGGCGCGGCGTCGTTCGCGTGACGATCCATTCCAAACTGGCTGATGCCGTCGCCTTGGAGCACCGGTTGTCGGAAGCATTCGGCCTCGATCTTGTCGAAGTCGTCGTGGGCAGCATGCAGGACGAGCAGCGGCTGGCCGAGGTCATTGGTGGGGCCGCTGCGGCCGCCCTGGGGCCGCTCTACCGGGATGGCATGACCGTAGGGATCGGCTGGGGAGTCACCTTGAAGGCGCTGGCCCGGGCAACGGAGGAACAATCGCTCAAGGAGGCGGCCGTGGTCGCCATGCTCGGTTCGCTGACCCGGCGGTCATCAATCGACACCTTCGAGGCGGCAACCGATCTCGCACGCCGGCTGCATGCCGAATGCTACTACCTGCCGGGACCGATCGTGTGCGACAGCGAGGCCGGTCGCGACACGCTGGTCAAACAGCCGATGATGCGCGAGGTCAACGCCAAGGCACAGGCGGCGGACATTGCCCTGGTCAGCGTCGGCGGCTTGGATTCCGGCACGATTCGCCGCTCCGGCATGGTGACCGACACGGAGTACCGGGAGGTCATGGAAGCCGGCGCGATCGGTAATTTCTTGGGCTATTACTTTGATCGCGACGCGCAGATCATCGACCATCCGGTCAACAGACGGGTGATCGGGCTCCACCCCAGTCAGTTCGTTGACGTTCCTCGCCGGGTCATGATCTCCGGCGGGTCGGAGAAGACCGCGATCCTAGGCGCATTGCTGGCGAACGGTTATTTCACCGACCTCATCACCGACGAGGAGACCGCTGCAAGCCTGCTTGAAATTTAGGCCTGGGGCGCCGATGCGGTGCCTGGTTGATCGATGAAGGCCACGAATGGAGTTTCACAGTACGTCTTTGGGGCCGGACACCAGCGAGATCGCACAGCGGCGCAACGCGGACCTCAGGTTGCCGCTCGCGCGGTCCTGTTGATCGTCGGCCAATGCTGGTCTGAGAGGCGCAAGGAAGATCTTCTGGGGAGGAGGACATGGCAGGATATATCAGTCGGTTTTCGCTTGCCGGCCGCACGGCGATGGTGACCGGTGCATCAAAGGGCATCGGGTTGGAAGTCTGCAGCGTACTCGCCGAGGCGGGCGCCGATATCGTGGCCGTGGCGCGGGATGCCGAAGGTCTCGCGGAGGCCCGAGAGGCGGTCGAACAACACGACCGGCGATGCCTGACGGTGACCGCCGATCTGGCAACGGTCGACGGCCCGGGCAACGCGGCGCATCAGGCCTTGGAGCAATTCGGGGCGATCGACATCCTGGTCAACAATGCCGGGATCGCCCGGACGGAGCCCTTTCTTGAGTTGAGCGTCGAGGACTGGGATCAGACCATGGCGGTCAATCTCAGGGCGCCGTTCCTTCTTGCCCAGGCGCTGGCTCCGAAGATGATTGAACGCGGACAGGGCAAGATCATCAACGTCTCGTCGCAGTGCGGCATCATCGCGATCGACGACCATGCGGCCTATGCCGCGTCCAAGAACGGCCTGAATGCGCTGACGCGGTCGATCACCTGCGAGCTGGCGAAGCACAACATCCAATGCAACGCGATCTGTCCGACGGTGATCCTGACGCCGATGGGCGAGCAGGTCTGGGGTGAGCCGGCAAAGGGCGACCCGATGAAGGCGAAGATCCCTGCGGGACGATTTGGCCGGCCGGTGGAGGTCGCCGATCTCGTGCTCTTTCTCGCCTCGACGGCGTCCGATCTGATCAACGGTGACACGATCATGATCGACGGCGGATATACCGCGATCTAGCGGCTGGTGCCGGTCGTCGGCCCGGTCCAGCCGGCGAACGGGCCTCTCGCCGGATCACGGCGTTCCGCTGCCACAGATCACCCTGCGGCATTCGCAGCAGAGGTCAAAGCCAGGGTTGTTGTGCGGATGTTCGATCGATGGGCTCTCCATGTCTCGGCGGCCGTCCGTAGCCGAGTCCCTTTACCCGGTCGCAGAAATGAAATAAATTTCATCAACGAAAAAAATTCTACATGGGGGGAGGTTTGGCCAGAAAAACGGCCCCCAGTCGCTACCGGTCGTCTCAGGAGGCGGATCTCGCCGCGCGTGCTGCGTGGCTGCACTTCGTCGGTGGCCTGACGCAGAGCGAGGTCGCGAAACGGCTTGAGCTGCCGACGACCCGCGCCCATCGCTACATCGCCCGAGCCCAGTCCGATGGGCTGGTGCGCGTGTTCGTCGATGTCGAATCCGCCGATTGCATTGCGCTGGAAACGCGCCTGGCCAGGGAATACGGACTCTCTCTCTGCCGGGTCGCCGTCGACGTCGCCGAAGCCGGGCCGCTGCCTCTGCGGGCGCTTGGCGCGGTCGGGGCCGACTTCTTCATGCAGACGGTCTCCTCCGGTGCTCATAAGGTCATTGGGGTCGGACACGGGCGCACGATTGCCGCGTCGGTCGACGCGATGGGTCGAGCCCAGGGCGATGATGTCCGCTTCGTCTCGATGCTGGGCGGATTGACCCGGTCTTACGCCGCCAATCCCTATGACGTGATCCACAAACTGGCACAGAAGACAGGGGCCGAGGCCTATCTCATGCCAGCCCCCCTGTTCGCCAACTCCGCCGAGGACAAGCGCGTGATGATGGCGCAAAGGGGCCTCGCCGCAACGATGGAGTTGATCGACCAGGCGACGCTTGTGGTGGTCGGCATCGGCGCCGTGGACCGAGCCGGCGGGGGCGCCTCGTCGACCGAGTTGGAAGGACCCGCGGCGATCGAGAAGCTGCGGAACGACGGTGCCCGCGCCGAGATTCTCGGACAGTTCATCGCCGAGGATGGCGGGGTCATGGCCACTCGCTATGACGAGCGAGTAATTGCTCCGAGGCTTGAGCAGCTTCGCGGACGGGAGATTGTTGCAATCGCCGGTGGCCCGCTCAAGACCGAGGCGATTCGCGCCGCACTCAGGAGCGGCCTGCTGACAGGGTTGATCATCGACGAGGCAACGGCTCGCAGCCTCGTGGACGAGCTAGGCGCCGTGACCGCGGCGGTAGCACAATAGCGGACGAGCAGTAGGGAGGAACCAGATGTACGAAAAGGAAGTCGATCTCATCCAGGCATTCCGGCGCGGTCAGATGGGCCGGCGCACGCTGATCCGACGCCTGGGCGCTCTGGGCGTCAGCGCTGCCGCGGCTGGCACCTTGGTCAACATGGTCGGAAGCCGGGCGATGGCCGCGGATTTCGACTGGCAGGCCCATGCCGGCAAGGGCGTCAAGCTGCTGCTGAACAAGCACCCCTACACCGACGCCATGATCGCCAACCTGGACAACTTCAAGGCGCTGACCGGGATGGAGGTCACCTACGACATCTTCCCGGAGGACGTCTATTTCGACAAGGTGACGGCGGCGCTGTCGTCGCGCTCGTCGGAGTACGACGCCTTCATGACCGGCGCCTACATGACCTGGACCTATGGACCGGCCGGTTGGATCCCCGACCACAACGAATGGATCCAGGACGCGTCCAAGACCTCGCCGACCTACAATTGGGACGACATGCTGGAGGGCGTGCGCAAGTCCTGCGCCTGGAACGGACGGCCCGGCGGCGAACTCGGCTCCGAAGACGCCAAGCAGTGGTGCATCCCCTGGGGCTACGAGCAGAACAACCTCAGCTACAACGCCGCCATGCTGAACCAGATCGGTGCCGACGTGCCGACGAACATAGACGAGCTGGTGGCGGTGGCGGCGAAGGCGACCGCTGAGCTCGACGGCATCTACGGCATTGGCGTGCGCGGTTCGCGCAGCTGGGCGACGATCCATCCGGGCTTCCTGTCCGGCTATGCCAATTTCGGCCAATCCGATCTGAACGTCGACGAGGATGGCAAGCTGTCCGCGGCGATGAACACGCCGGTGTCGCGGGAGTTCCACGAGAAATGGGTCGGCATGATCCAGGAAAGCGGGGCGCCCGACTGGTCCACGCACACCTGGTATCAGGTCGGCACCGATCTCGGCGCTGGCAACTCCGCCATGATCTACGACGCCGACATCCTCGGCTACTTCATGAATGGCGGCGGCAACGCCATGGCAGGCGAGCTCGCCTATGCGCCGTTCGCGGCCAACCCCGACGCCTCGGCGCCGACGCCGAACATCTGGATCTGGTCGCTGGCCATGTCGCAGTTCTCCAATGATCTCGACGCCGCCTGGTACTTCGTGCAGTGGGCTTCCAGCCAGGAGCACGGGCTGTTCGGCGCCCAGCAGATGGACTTCGTCAACCCGGTCCGCGCTTCGGTCTGGGCTGACGAGATGTTCCGTGAGCGCATCGCCAGCAGCTATCCGGGCTATGTCGAGATGCACGACATCTCCGCGCCGGGTGCGTCGATCAAGTTCACGGCACAACCGCTGTTCTTCGATCTCACCACGGAATGGGCGGCGACGCTGCAGAAGATGGTGGCGAACGAAGTGCCGGTGGATGAAGGCCTCGACCAGTTGGCCGACAGCCTGAACCGCCAGCTGAAGGATGCCGGCCTCGGCTAGAAGCCGTGGAGCAAGCCGCGGTCCCGCTTGCGGGGCCGCGGCCGCCTTCAGATTGGGATGGCCGCCGTCGGCGGTGGCAGCCGGAACCGGAGTCCTGCGGTGATGAAGCCTGGTAGCCCGAGAGAGACTGGCTAATGGCGGTCCTGACCGAGACGCCGGCGCCGCGTCGGCGCACCTGGGTCCCGCGCAAGGCGCTGCCCTATCTGCTCAGCCTGCCAGCGCTGCTGGTGTGCATCGGCATCCTGATTCCGTTCGGCACGGCGGTCTACTACTCGCTGCAGCGCTATCGCCTGTCCCAGCCCTGGAACCGGGGCATGAACTGGGGCGAGAACTACCTCAATTTCCTGACCGACCCGGACTTCTGGAACACGCTGAAGATCAGCCTGGTCTATGCCGGCCTGACGGTCGGGCTGGAGCTGGTGCTGGGACTGGGGATCGCGCTGCTGCTGCGCCGACGTACTCGCCTCAACAATTTCATCTCCATCATGCTGCTGATGCCGTTGATGACGGCGCCGGCATTGGCGGCGCTGATGTGGAAGCTGATGACCAACCCGAATTTCGGCATCATGAGCTACTTCGCCGGGCTGGTCGGTTTCGAGGACATGCGCTGGGGCGCATCGCCGGACACTGCCTTGTTCACCGTGGTGCTGGTCGATATCTGGGTCTACACGCCATTCATCATGATCCTGCTGCTGGCGGGCCTGAGATCGCTGCCGACCCAGCCCTTCGAGGCGGCGGCGCTGGACGGCGTACCGCGCTTCCAGCAGTTCTGGCGCATCACCCTGCCGATGCTGATGCCCTACATCCTCACCGCATCGCTGTTCCGCCTGCTGGATTCGATCCAGCAATTCGACATCATCTATGCCATGACCCAGGGCGGGCCCGGCGACACGTTGATGGTCTTCCAGGTCGAGGCCTATCTGAACTTCTTCCAGTCGACCAATGTCGGCCGATCGGCGGCGCTGCTGATCATCCTATGGGTGGTGACCTACATCCTGTCGAACATCTTCATCAAGAACTGGCTGCGCTTGCGCGAGCGCGCCCGAGGGGAGGCGTGAGCGATGGAACACCGCTCCACGGCGGAACGCTGGCTGCATGGCATCGCGCTGACGCTGGTCGTGCTGTTCTTCATGTTCCCGATCTTCTGGATCGTGCTGATGAGCCTGCAGACCAACGAGACGATCCTGCGCTCTCCGCCTTCCATGGTCTTCGCCCCGACGATCGAGAACTACGTCGCCCTGATCACCGGCCGGCTGGAAACCCAGGCCGGTGACCTGGATATCGCGTTCATGCGCAATCTTGGCAATTCGGTGCTGCTGTCGGTCGGATCGGTGGCGGTGGCGCTGCTGCTCGGCGTGCCGGCGGCCTATGCCTTCGCGCGACACAAGTTCCGCGGCTCCGAGGACATCGCTTTCACGCTCCTCAGCTTCCGCTTCGCGCCGCCGCTGCTGGTTCTCCTCCCACTCACCCTCTATTTCCAGGAGATCGGCTTGGCGGACACCTATTTCGGGCTGATCTGGGTCTACCAGTTGATTTGCCTGCCGCTGATCCTGTGGATCGTGCGCGGCTATTTCGAAGACATCAGCCCGGATGTGGAGCATGCCTACCGCATCGCGGGACACTCCTGGCTGTCCACCTTCCGGCGCATTGCGCTTCCGCTGGCGGGTCCTGGCATCGCCGCCGCCGGGCTGCTGGCCTTCATCTTCGCCTGGAACAACTTCATCTTTGCGCTGGTGTTGGCGTCCGCCGACAAGCAGCCGGTGACGGTCGGCGCGCTGGCCTTCGTCACCGCCTCGGGCATCCAGTACGGTCAGATCGCTGCGGCGATCGTACTGTCGATCACGCCGACCCTGGCGCTCGCACTCTATGCCCAGCGCTACCTGGTCGAGGGTCTTTCTCTCGGCGCGGTGAAGGGGTGATCCGATGACGGGACTGGCCATCGAGAACCTCGCCAAGCGCTTCAAGGACGAGACGGTGCTGGACGACATCTCGCTGGAGGTGGGCGAGGGCGAGACCCTGGTGCTGTTCGGCCCGTCCGGCGCCGGCAAGACGGTACTGCTGCGCTGCATCGCCGGTGCGGTGGACCCGGACGCCGGTACCATCCGCATCGGCGGCGAGGACATGACCGAGGCACCGCCCGAGCGCCGCGGCGTCGGTATGGCGTTCCAGAACTTCGCTCTGTTCCCGCACATGACCGCCTTCGACAATATCGCCAGCCCGCTGACCGCCCGCCGGTCGGCCAAGGAAGCGATCCGCGGCGGCGTGGAGGGCGTGGCCAAGCTGCTGAAGATCGATCATGTGCTGAGCCACCCACCGCGAGCCCTGTCGAATGGGCAGAAGCAGCGTACCGCGCTGGCCCGCGCACTGGCCGCGTCGCCACGACTGCTGTTGCTCGACGACCCGCTGCGCAACGTCGATGCCAAGCTGCGCTTCGAGATGCGTCTGGAACTGCCCCGCCTGCTGGCCGACCAGGGCACGACGGTCGTTTACGTGACCCAGGACTACAAGGAGGCGATGGCGCTCGGAGACCGCATCGCCTTGCTGGCGGAGGGTCGGATCGTCCAGGTCGGCACGCCCGAGGAGATCTACCATACGCCGGCGACCATGGGCATCGCCCCCCTGTTCGGCGACCCGACCATCAACCTGCTCGATGCGGTGCCGGAGCAGGACGCGGTCGGCGTGTTCGTCACCATCTCGGACCAGCGCATTCCGCTCGACCCGGGCTATGCGCCGGCGGTCGGCCGCGACTGCGTGGTCGGCATCCGCCCGGAGTTGCTGCGGTTTTCCGAGGCGGCGGATGCGATCCCGGTCACCATCGAGGCGGAGACACCATTCAACGAGAAGACCGTGACGCTGGTCATTACAAAGCGGGGACGGGAACTTCTCGTCTCCCGTCCCGCAGGCGCGCCAGGCCCGACCGAGGGGCAGGCGCGGGTAGCCTGCGACGGCGCGACGGTGGTGCTGTTTGACCGCGCCAGCGGCGCGCGCATCGTGCCGGAAACGGACGGCGCGCAGACGGAGGAGGCGGCATGACCGAGCCCGTCCTAGAACTCCGCTCCGTCAACAAGATCTACAATCCCGGCGGGCGGGAGCAGGTTCACGCGGTCCGCGACTTCGACCTCGTGGTGAACAAGGGCGAGATCACGGCCCTGCTCGGTTCGTCGGGCTGCGGCAAGACGTCGACCTTGCGGATGATCGCCGGTTTTGAGGAGGTCACCGCGGGCACGATCCGCCTGGCCGGCAGGGACATCCACACCCTGCCGCCGGCGCGGCGCAACGTGGCCATGGCGTTCGAGGGCTATTCCCTCTACCCGCCGTTGACGGTGCGCGAGAACATCGCCTTCGCTCTGAAATCGGCGCGGCTCGGCAAGGCCGAACTGGACCGCCGGGTCGCGGAGATCGCGCATCTTCTCGACATCGAGGACGTGCTCGACCGCTATCCGAGCTCGATCTCCGGTGGCCAACAACAGCGCGCGAGCCTCGGCCGGGCCCTGATCCGCGACGCCGACCTGCATCTTCTGGACGAGCCGATGGGCCAGCTGGAACCGCAGCTGCGCGCCCATCTGAGGGGCCGCATCAAGCACCTCATCAAGGAGCGTGGGCTGACCGCGATCCTGGTGACGCACGACCAGACGGAGGCGAACGCGCTGGCCGACCGCATCGCGGTGATGGAGGACGGCGTGCTGCAGCAATTCGACACGCCCAGCCGGCTGAAGGACCGCCCCGCCAATCTCTTCACCGGAACTTTCATCGGCGAGCCGCCGATGAACGTCTTCGCTGCGGAGGCGGAAGGCGAAGACGGCCGGATCGCCTTTGGACTGAGCGACGGGGTGACGCTGGACTATGCCGAGAGCGAGTTCTCCCACGAACTGCGCGAGACGCTGTTGAGCCGTCGCAAGGTCACCATCGGCGTACGTCCGCACGCCGTCCGGATCACGCCGGAGGGCGCGCGCGCTCGGGTCTTCGCCAATCAGTGGCTTGGCGATCAGACCCACATCGCCGCCCATTTCGCCGGCACCGCGATGGTCTCGGTGGAGCATGAGCGCGCCCCTTACGCCAAGGGCGAGACGATCGGGATCGCCATCGCGTCCGACGACCTTCACATCTTCGACACCTTCACCGGGGCCGCCGTCAGCCATGGAGGGAGCCTGGCGTGAGCGGTGAGGTGCTGATTGGCGTAGACGCGGGAACGTCGGTCATCAAGGCCGTGGCGTTCGACCTGACCGGCCGGCAGATCGCCGCCGCCAGCCGGCGCAACTCATACACGACCCTTCCCAATGGCGGTGTTGAGCAGGACATGCGCCGCACCTGGGCCGACACGGCTGAGGTCTTGCTGGAACTCGGCGACCGGGTCGAGAACCTCTCCAGCCGTGCGCTGGCCCTGTCGGTCACCGGCCAGGGCGATGGCTGCTGGCTGATCGACGCGGGCGGCCAGCCGATCCACGACGGATGGCTCTGGCTCGATGCACGGGCCGCCGAAGAGGCGCGCCAGATCGCGGCCTCGGAAGAGATCGATCTGATCTATCGAACGACGGCGACCGGGCTCAACGTCTGCCAGATGCGCACCCATCTGACCTGGATGAAGCGGTACGCCCCTGAGTTGCTGGCGCGCGCGGCGACGGCCTTGCACTGCAAGGACTGGCTCTACTTCAACCTGACCGGAGTTCTGGCCGGCGATCCGACGGAAAGCGTGTTCACCTTCGGCGATTACCGGACGCGGGCCTATTCCGACGACGTCTTTGCCGCGCTTGGGCTCACGGATTTGCGTCACCTGCTGCCACCGATCGTCGACGGCGCGGCCCATGCCGACCCGCTGTCGGCGAGTGCCGCCGCGGCTGCCGGACTGCCCGAAGGCCTGCCGGTGAGCTTGGGCTGCGTCGACATCATGTGCAGCGCCATGGGTGCCGGCCTGCACGATGCCGAGGCGCGCCCTGGCCTGACCGTGATCGGCTCGACCGGCATGCATATGCGCTTCGCGCCCGACCAACAGGCCGTGGTCCTGAACCAGGACCGCTCCGGCTACACCATGCCGTTTCCCGGTGGCGCCTATGCGCAGATGCAGACCAACATGGCCGCCACACTGAACATCGACCGCATGCTCGACATGGCGGTCGAGGTCCTCGAGGCTGAAGGCGTTTCGCGCGACCGCGCCGACCTGCTGAAGGGTATGGACGAGCGGGTCATGGCAGCACGACCGGGCGCGGCGATCTACCACCCCTATATCTCTATGGCCGGGGAACGCGGTCCCTTCGCAGAGCCCGACGCCCGCGCGAGCTTCACCGGACTGGACCAGAACACCGGTTGGTTCGACATGATGCGCGGCGTGTATGAGGGGCTCGCGCTCGCGTCCCGTGACTGTTACGCGGCAATGGGGCCGATCCCTAGGGAGATCAGGCTGACCGGCGGCGCCGCGCGGTCCACGGCACTGAAGACGATCCTGGCGGCGGCTCTCAATGCCCCCATCCGCACTGTGGCGCAGGAAGAGGCCGGGGCCGCCGGCGCGGTCATGATGGCGGCAGTGCAACAGGGCATATACGCCGACATCTCCGAGGCTACCCGGGCCTGGGTGGCGCCGCTGCTGCAAGAGCCGGAGCCGCCCGACTCGGGTCTCGCGTCGGCCTATGACGCTCTGTTCGACGCCTATCTGGAAACCCGGCGTGCCATGGCACCGGTCTGGGCTGCCCAGGCGGCCATGCGACGGACGCGGGCATGAGCGTCGAGGTCGCCATCATCGGCGACCGCTTCATGCGGTCCGAGGTGTTCGAATCCGCCCTGGCGGAGGCGTGCGGCGACGCGGTCTCCTGTCGCGGGCTGGACCTCGCCTGGCCCGATGAGCCGATGGAACACGGCTATGCCAGTTCCGGCATGGAAGGGCTGAAGGAGTATCTGGGCGCGCCGGAAGAGGTGCTGACACACGTGGCCGCGGCGCCGGTCCTGGTGACTCATCTGGCGCCGCTATCCGCCTCCATGTTCGCGGCAATGCCCACTCTCAAGCTTGTAGCGGTGTCCCGCGGCGGCCCGGTCAACATCGACATGGCCGCGGCTGCGGAGCATGGCGTGAGCGTTGTCAACGCACCAGGCCGCAATGCTTCAGCGGTAGCGGAATTCACCATCGGCGCCATCATCACCGAGACCCGCAACATCACCAAGGGCCACGATGCGCTGCGCCGGGGCGAGTTTCGGGGCGATTTGTACCGTTCCGACGTGGCAGGCGAAGAGCTGTCCGACATGTGCGTCGGCGTCATCGGCTATGGCAACATCGGACCGAAGGTGGTGCGGCTCCTGCGCGCATTCGGCTGCCGAATCCTGGTCACCGACCCCTATGTCGAGCTTCTGCCCGAGGACCGGGCCGCCGGCGTCGAGCATGTGTCGCTGGGCACCCTGCTGGCCGAGGCAGATGTGGTCACCTTGCACCCGCGGGTGACCGACGAGACTCGCGGCATGATCGGTGCTGCTGAGCTGGCTGCCATGAAGCCCGGTTCGTTCATTGTCAACACTGCACGCGGGCCGCTGATGGATTATGACGCGCTCTACGACGCGCTCGTGTCCGGCCACCTGCGCGGCGCCATGCTGGAAACCTTCGCCATCGAGCCCGTGCCACCCGACTGGGCCCTGCTGAAGTTGCCGAACGTCACGCTGACGCCGCACATCGCCGGGGCCTCCCTGAAGACCGTTCGCGTCGCCGCTGCCATGACTGCCGAGGAGGTGCGTCGCTGGATCGCCGGCGAGCCTCCTCTCAACCCGTGCTGAGGAGACCATGTCGGAGCCCATCGATCTGCTGGTGATCGGCGGCGGCGTCAACGGCGCCGGCGTCGCCCGCGACGCGGCCGGGCGCGGACTGTCGGTCGTGCTCTGCGAGATGGGCGATCTGGCCGAGGGCACCTCGTCCCGGTCCGGCAAATACATCCATGGGGGCTTGCGCTATCTCGAGTACTACGAGTTCCGTCTGGTCCGCGAGGCGCTGATCGAGCGCGAGGTCGTACTGGAAGTCGCGCCCCAGCTGACCTGGCCGCTCAGGCTGATCTTGCCGCACAGCCCGGAGCAGCGGCCGCGCTGGCTGATCCGGCTGGGCCTCTTCATCTACGACCATCTCGGCGGGCGCAAGCGCATCCCGTCGACCAAGGCGCTCGATCTCGGTCGCGATCCCGAAGGCGATGTCATCCGGGACGAGTTCCGCAAAGCCTTCGCCTATTGGGACGTCTGGGTCGATGACGCCCGGCTGGTCGTCCTCAATGCGGTCGACGCCGCCCGGCGCGGTGCTGAGATCCTGACCCGCACCCAATGCGAGTCGGTCCGGCGCGAAGGGTCGGTCTGGCGGGCCATGTTGCGGGATGTGGAGACCGGGCAGAGGCAGGAGATTGCCGCACGGGCGGTGTTCAACGGCGCCGGGCCCTGGGTCGAGACCGTTCTGGGCAATGTCGCCGGAGTGAATTCGCGGCGCAGTGTCCGGCTCGTCAAGGGCAGCCATATCATCACCAAGCGCTGGTGGGCGGGCGACCACGGCTACGTGCTTCAGGCGCACGATCGCCGGCTGATCTTCGTGAACCCCTATTTCGACGATCTGGCGTTGATCGGGACCACTGACATCCCGTTTGACGATCGGCCGGAGGACGTCGCTATCGACCGGTCCGAGATCGACTATCTCCTCAGCATCCTGAACCGCTATTTTCGCATTGAGCTGACCCCGGCGGATGTCCTGCACAGCTTCTCAGGGGTGCGGCCCCTGTTCGACGATGATTCCGACAAGAGTGCCTCGGCCGTCACCCGCGACTACGAATTCGAGCTGGATGGTGGCGATGGCCGCGCGCCGATCCTCTCGGCCTTCGGTGGCAAGATCACCACCTACCGGAAGCTGTCCGAGCATGCGCTTGAGAAGCTGGCGCCGTTCTTTCCCGCGATGAAGGGGCCTTGGACGCGCGACGCGCCGCTTCCCGGCGGCGGCATGCCAGGCGCGGATTTCTATGCGTGGCTGGACGGCTTCCGCGCATCGCGCCCATGGTTGCCGGCCGACCTGGCCCGCCATTACGGCCGCTGCTATGGAACGGAAGCGGAGACCCTGTTGGCCAATGCAGGAAGCCTTGGCGATCTGGGCCGCCATTTCGGCGGCCTGTTCTACGAGCGCGAAGCACAATGGCTGATGGAACGGGAATGGGCCCGCACCGCCGATGACATCCTGCTGCGGCGCACCAAGCACGGGTTGTTCCTGACCCAGGCCGAGGCGGCGGCGTTCGAAGACTGGATGCGCCGCAGGGTCGCCGCGGCATGACAGCGGTTTCCGAACTGGGGCATTGGGTCGGCCACATGGCCGTCACCGTGCCGACCAGCGCCGGCGATATCGTGATCTGCGGCGACGCCAGTTCCCAGGCGTGCAATCTGGAGCCGAACCTGGAGGAGAAATGGCACTACTGGGTGCCAGCCCGCTTCGTGAGTTCCTACGAGCGGTGGAAGTCGGTCGAGGAGATCGACAAGCGGGCGGACTGCATTCTGCCCTACCATGACGAGGCCTGCGGCGAGCACGAAGTGTATCCGTATCCGGGAAGGATGTTGCGCGAGCGGCGTAAGGTGATCCCCGGGCTGCAATTCTGTTTCGGCGACATGCCGTCTGGACCGGCACATGCGGCGCGTCGAAACATGGGCTGAAGCTGGTGACCGTTTGCGTCGAGACCCTCGACGCGCTCGCCGGCTCTGCCACGGCGATCGTCCTCGACCAATGGGGCGTGCTGCACGACGGCAGCGTTCCCTACCCGGGGGCCCCGGAGGCGCTATGCCGCTTGAAGGCCGCGGGCCTGCGGCTTGGCGTCTTGTCGAACTCCGGGAAACGCTCGTCACTCAATCTGGAGCGGATCGAAGCGATGGGTTTCGACCCGGCTCTCTTCGATTGCGTCATGACCTCGGGAGAGGCGCTCTGGCAGGACGTGGCCGCGGGACGCGTGCCGGAGAGGGCGTTCCTTCCGGTCACCCGGGCATCAGGGGATGCGGTCGAATGGTCGGAGGGTCTGCCGATCCGTTTCACCCAGCAGATTGACGAGGCCGAAGCCATACTGCTCATGGGGCTGTCGGACGGGGACGGTCTTGACGACTGGAAACCGATGCTGGACGCCGCCCTTGCCGCCGGGTTGCCGATCTATTGTTCGAACCCGGATCGCGCCGGTCCGCGGGCCGGAGGTGCGCTGGTGGTATCCCCGGGCGCGTTGGCCCATGACTATGCGGAGCGCGGCGGTCGCGTGATCTTCTACGGCAAACCGCACCGCGCGGTCTTCGCCGCCGTCGAACGGGCGCTGGATCTGCCGCCATCCGGGTTGGTGATGGTCGGCGACAGCTTGGAACATGACATCGCCGGCGCCCACCGGGCTGGCTGGCGCACCGTTTTCGTCCGTGGCGGCCTTGCCGCCGCAGCCTTTGCCGGTACGCTGGATATCCCCTCGGCCCTGGCCGATCTGGCCCGTCGGGAGGCCGCTCCGATGCCGGACTACACCATGCCGAGCCTGAGGTGACGCCATGAGCCTTTCGTTGCCAGACGAATTCCGTGCATTGTCGGCGCGACTTGGCCGCGACCGGTTGCAGGTCCAGGGCGCCGGCGGCAACACGTCGATCAAGGGTGCGGGCCGGATGTGGGTGAAGGCCTCGGGCACCGAGCTCGCCGATGCCGAGTCGCGACCGATCTTCGTCGAAGTCGACCTGGAGGCCGCCCGGGCGGAGGCGACCGGCTCTGCCGGAGATGGTAGCTGTCGTGGGACGGTGATCGATCCCGCAATCGGTCTCAGGCCGTCAATTGAAACGACGTTCCACGCCGCGCTGGATTGGCCGGTGGTCGCGCACACCCATTCCATCGCCACACTGGCCCATATGGTGTCGCCGGAGGGGCGCTTGGCAGCGGCGGAGAAGCTTGCGGAGCTCGATGCGGTCACGGTGCCCTACGCCAAGCCTGGCCTCGATCTGACGCGCCAGATCCTGGCCCGCATCGGGGCGGAAACCCGGGTCGTCCTCCTGGAGAACCATGGCCTGATCTGTTGCGGTGAGACGGTCGAGTCGACCGCAGCGACGATCGACGCGGTCGAGGCGCGCCTGTCCGTTCCGGCCCGCGAACTCGGGGGCGAGGCTCCGGGCGCGCAGCCGCCGGAGGGTATGGGCTGGGTCCCGGGCCTCGCGGCGCTGGCCTGCGATCCGCGGCTCTTCGCCATGGCCCGGGCCGGCTCCTATTATCCGGACCATGTTGTCTTCCTGGGGCCGGCCCTGCCGGTCAGCAACGCAGATCCGGCCCGCCCGGCCAGGCTTGTGGAAGGGCAGGGCGTCCTTCTGCGCAACGACGCCACGGCATCGCAGCGTGCCATGCTGACCTGCCTCGGCGATGTCCTGGCGCGCCTTCCGGATGACTGGCAACCCGAGCCGATCGGTACAGAGGCGGAGGCAGAACTGCTGGACTGGGATGCCGAGAAATACCGCCAGGCGCTGGCGGAGCGCGGCTGATCCATGCTGGCGCTGGGGATCGACATCGGCACCTCGGCGGTCCGCTCGGCGGTCGTTGACGAGTCCGGGAACGTCGTGGCGAGTGCCCGCGCGCCGCACCGGTCCCAGACACCCGGCCGCATCGATGCCGAGCTCTGGTGGGCGGCGGTGTCGGACTGCCTCGCCGCCCAGGTCTCGGAATTGCGATCCGCCGATATCGCTCCCTCCGAAATCGGCGCGGCCGCCGTTGACGGAACGTCCGGCTCGCTGGTTCTGGTCGACCGGGATCTGCGACCAGTCACCCGGGCGCTTCTATACAACGACGCCGGGTTCCACGAAGAGGCAGCACGGATTGCCGTCCACGCGCCCGACCCGCATGTGACGCGCGGTCCCGGGTCCGCGCTGGCCCGGGCGCTTCGGCTGCAGGCGGAGGACACCGAGGGGAGGGCGGCCCATCTCTGCCATCAGGCGGACTTCATAGCGGCGCGGCTGATGGGCCGTGGCGGGTATTCCGATCATGGCAATGCGCTCAAGACGGGGTTCGATCCAGCCGGCTCCGACTGGCCGGACTGGATCGCCCGCACCGGCCTGCCTGCGCAAGTCTTGCCGCGTGTGCAGCCCTGCGGTTCGCTGTTCGGGACGATCGATCCGTCGATCGCGGCGGCGTTCGGTCTGTCACCGCACCTGACCATCCATGCCGGCACCACCGACAGCGTCGCCGCCTTCGTCGCCACCGGTGCCGGCGGAGTTGGCGCCGCCGTGACCTCGCTGGGCACGACCCTTGCCGTCAAGCTTCTGTCGCCGGCCCGGATCGATGCGCCGGAACTCGGCCTGTACAGCCACCGACTCGGCGATTGCTGGCTCGCCGGTGGTGCTTCCAATACTGGCGGCGGGGTGTTGCTGGCCCATTTCAAACCGGAACGCATGGCGGCGCTCAGCACCCGCATCGATCCCGACAGCGATAGCGGCCTCGACTACTATCCGTTGCTCCGGCCCGGCGAGCGCTTTCCCGTCAATGACCCGGACTTGGCGCCCCGCCTGACGCCGCGCCCGGAAGACGATGCCCTGTTCCTGCAAGGCCTCTTCGAGGGCATCGCCCGTATCGAGCGCCAGGCCTATGAGGCACTGGCGACGCTGGGCGCGGTCCGACCGACGTGCATCCTGACCGCCGGCGGCGGGTCGGCCAACGCGGTCTGGCAGCGGATCCGCAGCCGGATCCTCGGCATCGAGGTCACCCGCGCCGAACGGGATGAGGCGGCGGTTGGCGCGGCCTTCCTGGCACTGAATCGGCAATAGTCCGGGACAACTCCAGAGCTTGCTTCGTATGAGTTGTTTCAACAATTGCTTCTTCTTTGGCGGTGCCCGCTGGCTCTGTCTCTGGAACAAACATGTCCGTTGCCAGTGTCGTAGATACCGCCGACCTGGCCAACCGGGTCGCATTCCTCCAGCAAAACAGCGACGAGCGGCCACCCAGTGTTCACAAAATCACGGGAACTGTTGATCGAGGCGACATCTAATGGCTGCTCTCGGCTACAGCACGACCTGCCGAAGCCTTTACGCTAGTGGCAGCTTGATGGACCAAAGCGAACGGCATGAATGCCGGGATTATTATAACCCATTATTTTTAATGAGATTTCCGGCATTCAGCACCTTTGCGGAAGAGAGCAAACAAAGGCGGTGGCAGGCCCCCGCAACCAACCCGTCCAAGACATGAGGCTCCGCGATGGCGGGGCTTTCTTGTCTTTTAGGGTGCAATCCGTGGTGGCCGGTTGCCGGCTCTTGCGGGCGGTGTCGCAGTGTGATCATCCCATGCGCGACCTCGGCTCCTCGCCAAATCGCACGTATCCGATATCCCAGGGCAAGCTGTGGGACGCGGAGGCTCGCGCGAATCTCCCAATGGGGACGCGCGGTCGCATGGCGCCGGCGCTCGCAGACAGAGGACATGCCGATCCGGATGAACTGGCCGGTCCGGTTCGCCGTAGCGCGAGCCTCCCGGCGCACCGAGATCGAGGTCGGCCAGAAATCCGGCTTCGCAAGCACGCGGTTTTGCGGACGAAGCCGGCAAAGAATTGATCCCGATCATTTCTGAAGCGCAAACTGTGCCAGACTCTCGACAAGGGATGACCGGGTCGGGGGCCAAATGACGGCGGCCGCAATGCTGGTTGGCGGGGCTGCTGCCATGGCTGACTTGCGACCCTTCTCAGGCGTGTTCTGTCTGCTCGAGACGGAGGTGGGGTCTTTCGGATGGATGCAACGGTTGGGCTCGCCATCGCAACGATCGTGATCGTCCTCGTCTTCGACTACACAAACGGCTTTCACGACGCATCCAACATTGTCGCCACGGTCATCGCATCGCGTGCCATGACGCCGATCCAGGCCGTCATCCTGGTCGCCATCTTCGAATTCCTGGGCCCGCTGTTGGGCGGCACCGCCGTGGCCGACACCATCGGCAAGTTCATCGATCTCGGGGACCTCGCCGCCGCGACCTCCCTCAGCATCATCCTGTGCGGCGTCTTCGGCGCCATTGCATGGAACCTCGGGACCTGGTGGTTCGGCATGCCGTCCAGCTCGTCCCATGCGCTGGTCGGCGGCCTGGTCGGTCCGGTCGTCGTGTCGGCCGGCCCGGGTCATGTCGTCTGGGGCTTTGGCGAACTCTTCCTCCATGGTCACGTGACCGGCGTCACGAAGGTCCTGCTGGCGCTGGTTCTGTCGCCCATCATCGGGTTCTGGGTCGGATTTGTGATCCACCGCCTGGCCGGTCTGCTGCTGCGCGGCGCGAAGCCGTCCCTCAATCGCTACCTGCGACGGGCCCAGATCTTCACCGCCGCCTGGCTCGCCTTCTCGCACGGCACGAATGACGCCCAGAAGAGCATGGGCATCATCACCATGGTTCTGCTGACCGGCGGCCTGATCACCGAATTCGAGGTCCCGTTCTGGGTCATCCTCGCCTGCGCGATCGCCATCACCCTCGGCATTCTGTCCGGCGGATGGCGCATCGTGCGCACGGTCGGCTTCGGAATTTACAAGGTCCGCCCGTTGCATGCTTTGAACGCCCAGACGGCCGCGGCGGCCGTCATCTTCGGTGCGGCCCTCGCGGGCGGTCCGGTGTCGACCACGCATGTGGTCAGCTCGTCGATCATGGGGATCGGCGCATCGGAGCGGCCGAGAGCGGTGCGCTGGGCCAAGGCCAAGGACATCGTCACGACCTGGCTGATCACGATCCCGGGTGCCGCCTCGGTCGGCATCGTCGCCTGGCTCGTGACGCGGGTCTTTGCATAGGGCCGCGCCGCCGGATGGACCGACGACGGCCCGGATCGCCATGAACACGGCTTGGGAGGACAAGGCAATGAAGGAAGCATCGGAAAACGTCGTCACGCGGATCATCGACCGCGTCTTTCCGCGCATGCCGGACTTTTATGGCCTCATGAACGAACAGTGCGATCTCCTGGTGGCCGCGATGGATGAGCTGGTCAATTTCATGCGCACCGGCGATCCGAAGACAGCCAAGCTCATCTCCAGCGTCCTGGAGAAGCAGGGCGATGACCTCAAACGTCGGAATATGCAGTTCCTGAAC
>JAAUYH010025468.1_pt1 | contig 26726 bp, 24 predicted proteins | sample 7278061 | NCBI WGS metagenome assembly JAAUYH01 (sample SAMN14350203, study PRJNA611818) | marine sediment metagenome | isolation source: surface marine sediment (0.6m) | place: French Polynesia: Moorea | collected 2018-08
ACACCCCATGGATTGCAGCCACATTCAATTTTGTCTTGAGCAATCAAAAATCAACTTAGAGCAACTTCAGAAATTACTAGAAATAGGTGCATTTTGGGCAAAAAATCGTACTATCGAAGGACTGAGTATTGCGATCGCCAATAGTAATCCAGTCGTTACAGTTTGGGATAGAAATCTATTAATCGGATTTGCGAGAGCTACTTCTGACGGAATATATCGTGCTGCGATTTGGGATGTGGTAATTCACCCCGATTATCGAGGAAATGGCTTAGGGCTAAAATTAGTAGAAACAGTTTTGGCTCATCCCCAAGTTAATAAGGTAGAGAGAGTTTATTTAACTACCACTAATCAACGAAGTTTTTATGAGCGTATTGGCTTCGAGCGTAACAACACTAATACTATGGTGTTGTATAACAATACTTGCATAGAAACTATTTATCAACATCAAACCTCAGAAGTCTTTTGATTAGAGGGAGGGATGAGGAGTGAAGAGTTAGTGGTTAGTTGCTTATTACTTGCTACTTATTACTTTAAAAGGATGAATCATAAGGAAACAGTATATTCCTCATCCAGAATCCTTCATCCTTCCTTCTTCCCGTTTAGTTAAATTCTGTGATGCAAAGATGAAACGGATTTTGGCGATCGCAATTTAGCTTCGGTTGCTTGGGTGTTGTAACTCCCGACAGCCTAGGGATATGAGAGCAATAGGATTAATTTTCAAAGTGATAATTTCGATTTTATCTTCGGTCGTGGCGATCGCAGTTGGACGATACAATCAGAAATACTACGGAAGTTAGATATTATTCTGCTTGGACAGACAGTAGTTTACGCAGTTAAAACCTCTATTTAATCTTCTTCACAAGTTCTTCAAATTGTTGGCTTAATCTTAGAGTAAAAGGCATTTTGAAGACTTTTTGGCTAACAACTAAGAAATAACAACTAAAATCTGATTGAGGAAATATAAACAAGAGTAAAAGTTTAAATGAAAGTTTATTGATGAGTATCGCAAGGTTCAGATAATACAGCAGTATGCTCAAGAGAAGCAATAACTAACAAAAGTCGTTAATGGTCAGTTATGTTACCAAGTAATCATTAGGAAAAATATCGTTGAGGTCAAGAAAAAAATGGAACTACAAAAAACTGAAGTAAAACAACTTGCTACTGAGCTCCTCTCAGGAATGCTGGCTAATCCTCATGTTTATCCAATGGTAAGTGATCAATTAGGTAGAGGACAGCTAGAACAAGATTTAATTATTACTGCAATTGAGATGGCGGAAAGCTTAATTACTAAAGTCGAAAAGTTTAAGACAGTACCAAGAGGCGTTGGCTAATTACTAAAGCTATAGAGATTCAGCCCTAATTAGCTCAAGCTTAGTTGGGTCAAGCTCTTGCCCACGCTACTGTTGATAATAAGATGATATGAGCAACCTATTACGTCTTTTTGTGGGGATTTTTCCGAGTCAATTAACGAGAGAACTACTCAACAAAGAAGCAGAAAACTGGTGTAGCAGGCTTCAAACTGAAGTGCGACTTTTAGCACCTGAGTTATTACACCTAACGGTAAAATTTATCGGCAACGTAGATGAAACTAGTTTGAGTAATATTACCACAGCTTTTCTCAAAGCAACAGGTAATTTGCCCTCTGCGTCACTCCAAATAAAGCAATTTATGCTCTTTCCTTCTAATCGAAAGCCCAGAGTAGTGGCTGCTGAAATCGAGTGTTCACCAGAACTTCACTATATTTTTCAATTTTTCGCTCAAGGCTTCAGCGACTTAGGAATAGTTGCGGAGCAAGGTTCATTTCATCCTCACATTACTGTGGCACGAGCGCGCCGTTGGCAGAAGGAAACGATCTCAAATGGGACATTTCAACTAGTTGAACCGATAACATCCGTCGCTCTTGTCCATTCACAACTAACCTCTGAAGGAGCAAAGTACACTGTTCTTGAGTCTGTGCTGCTTAATTGAGACTAAAGCCAACCAAATTACCAGCCTTGGGGTGGATCATAATCATCAGGATATTCTAGTTCACAAAAACTACTTTTACGTTAACGGCATTAAATTAACCGCATCAGAAGTAGATTTTGTAAATACAATGCTGGCAGTAGCAAGTGGAGAAATATCTGAGGTACAACTGAAGATTTTGCGCCAAAAAAATTGCTAAAATGCGGTTATTTTGGCAAAACTAACATCTATTAGTAATTAAAAATCAAAAGGAAAAGAATATTTCCTCAAGTTGTAAATACCTCTTCCTTTTTTATAAGCTATTACTGTTTTGATACTAACGATATCTTGCTGTCAGAACCCAACAAAGAGTAGGAGACATAATCACAGTAAAAATGGTAACAATGCTAATTATCCAAAGTAAATCGCTGTTAGCTAAATCCATAGACCATCACCTCTGAAGTTAAACTATGTCAAGGTGCGTTCCTTCGAGAGATTTTCTCTACTTCCGTCTGTCTAAGTTTTTATTAGAAAGATGAACGATGGGTTAATTTGTGTATATATTTATTGTCTCTTTTAATATCTTATTCTTACAAGTGTGGTTATCCCCAAACATTTAACAATTATCAATAAAATTCATTCTTAATCATCTATAGAGATAAACCTATTAATTTGTCTTTTTACCAATATCAAAATAAATGGGCTTGCTAATATCTAACAATTGTTAATTTTTGAGGTTTTAGAGAAAAGCGAAGCTGTCGCAGCGACACGATCTGCTGCAATCAGATGATATCCTGGTCACTATATAGTCGATGTCCTACTGAGGTTCGATGGGAGGGTGAAAGTAACCCAATTTCGTCGTAATAATGCAACGTCCGAATTGAGATTCCAGTTTGTTTTGCTAGTTCACCAATCTTCATGAGGTTAGACATCTTCACCTCTGCTTCTATTTACCAGAGAAATGCGGTTGATAAGTCGATTCTAGAACCTGACGTTACGTGAGGTGCAAGGGAGATCTCAGAAATTTTTGAGCGTGAGGGTGAAATGAAGACAGAAAACTATCTAATCAATTGATTTTATTGAAGACCATATCCCTTCCATTTTGATGGAGAATTAGATGAGAAACTTCACCCTCATCATTAGTAACGAAAGTAATTTGAGCATCTACCACCTTGGGAAAAAATTGAGTTGAAGACTCTGGGAAAATTTCGACAACTTGTTGTCCTGTTAATTGGGTATAGATGCGTTGAGATTCGGTTGTAACAGTGAAAATAAGCTCGCCAACAGAGGGTGGTAAGGATCTAGAAGGCTCAAGTTTATATTGTCCGACATAAGTTTCGTAAATAGCAGGATCGAGATCGATCGCTTCTCGTTTTTTGGGTAATTCATAAGATTCGCCCCATAAAATCCCAGCTATATCTTTTCCCATCTTTGCCACTGGGGATATCTGAAGATTACTTAAGACAACAATCGCAATTTGTTCGTCAGGATATCTAGCAAAATGAGTTCTGAAACCATCAATACCTCCATCATGAGAAATACGATGGCGACTGTGTTGAGTATCGATAAACCATCCATAGCCGTAATATGCTGGTTCGTTTTCTTCAGTAGGAATTTTAATCGTAGAAGCAAACATGGCATCTCTAGAGGATTTATTAAGTACTGCATCGGTATAAAGCGATCGCTCCCATTTATAAATATCTTCCACAGTAGAATACAGCGCACCAGCACCCCCAGGTAACGACATATCTATAAATTCGGCATTTTGATACTCTTCCCCTGTGGAAACATAACCAGAAGCGCGATGAGGTAAGATAGTTTCGTGGCGATCGTAACCAGAATTGGTCATTCCTAGTGGTTTAAAAATGTACTGTTGTAAGTAATCTTCATAGGATTGATTCGAGATAGTTTCAATTATTTTGGATAAAACCATATAGCCAGAATTACTATAGCTAAACATATCCCCTGGTGTAAATTCTAAAGGGCGATCGCTAAAATCAGCTATTAGCTCATCTAGTTTCATTTCGATTCTTTTTTTCGCCCTAAAATCCTCAAAACTAGTGTAGTTAGGAATACCTGCTGTGTGGTTTAGTATTTGATGGACGGTAATTTGTTCCCCATTGGGATAGTCAGGTAAATAAGTTGCGATCGCATTATTCACATCGAGCAAGTTTTGTTCTTGAAGCTTGAGAATTGCGGATGCGGTAAACTGCTTAGTAATAGAACCGAGACGAAATTTAGTTTGGGGTGTATTGGGAATGCTATGCTCTAAATTTGCCATTCCATATCCCTTACTTAACAATAGTTCCTCCCCGCAACTAACCAGCACAGAACCCATAAAATAACCAGTTTCTACATATGCTTGCAAATAAGCTTCTATCTCTTTTGGAATAGAGCGATCGCGCATAGGGTCAGCTTCCCTGAGACTGTCAGAATCGTTTTTTGGCTCAACCATCACAATACCTTCGCTTTTGGCTAGTTATCAGTATAAAAAATTATAGTTACCTTCTAGATTGGAGCGATCGCCTGTCTCTCAATTAATACTGTAGAACTCTTGCATAAAAATAGGGGTAAACTATTGTCTGCCCCTACTAAAAAACGAAATATGTTTTGATAGTTACTGCCTACATAGCTTGTTCTACTTCAGCGATTTCAGGGATTTTTTCTCTGAGACGGCGTTCGATACCCATTTTGAGGGTCATAGTAGAACTAGGACAAGAACCACAAGCACCTTGTAACCGTAATTTAACGATGGGTCCTTCTATCTCAACTAGCTCTACGTTGCCACCATCCGCCATAAGATAGGGGCGTAATTCGTCCAATACAGTTTCGACGTTTTTTTCAGTTAATGCTAACGACATGATTAGTTTTCCTGTTTTTGTTGAGAGTCTGCTTATCTCAGCTTTTGAATCTTAGAGTACAAGATAAGTATAACGATTCTGGCACTTTGTTTTATCAACCTCTTTTCCCTATGTTATGGAAAAAGTATTCTTGCAGAGGTTGATTTTCTGTAATTCCACCTAATGACTTGGCTGGAGTCTGAACCTACGAAACCATTAAGGCTGCGATAAATGTTCAATGATGGTGGGATGAGTCATCCTGCTGCGTGTATGGTTTGCTTTTATATCGAAAGAGTAAATTTATCACCATATCATCAAAAACTTCCCAGAACAATTCTAATTAGTCATAGACAATAGTAAATCAGTTGGTTGCCATGCAGCCAAAAACCCCAATCGTACACCAATTCTTGAAACTAGCTAAATACATAACCAAATTATTGACTAATATAATTACTCTAATCTTGACCCTCTACTAGATTATTTCAGAACTAGTAAAACCTCTTAAGTAAAAACTTTTAAATTGACTTTTAATTTTAAGTATTTAACATTTGGATTAATTAACCATACTAGCACTTTACTTGAAGTTTTTGTGAAATAAAAAATACGTATTATAAGTAAAAATATCATTGATTAAAAGTTGGCTTTGCCTAATTTTTACTTAAAAAATAGAATTATTACTCAGTACAAAATCAAAGATTGTAAATAATATTGAATCAAGTAAATATAGTTTATACATTACTCTGATGAGAATAGATTTAACTGCTAAAAATTTTGATATACCTCTCTATTCTCTGAAAGCAGGAGAACTCTTTGATATTGAATTTAGTATTTCTAATCAAGGTAATGATATTGTTGATAGTTTTGAAGTTGGGTTTTACCTTTCTACAGATAATTCCATCACTGAAGAAGATACTTTATTAGGAAAAGAAACCATTACTGGTCTAGCTGGAAATAGCGATACAGAATTGCTGTCAACTAATTTCAGATTATCTCCATCCAATCCATTTCTATCTAACGGGAATGGAATTTACTATGTTGGTATGCTTATCGATCCTGATAATCTTATTGCAGAAAGTAATGAAGATAATAACAGCAATACAGAGATTGAATCTACAAAAGTTAAGGTGCTTTCTATTACCGCCTCATCTTTTGATGTTGTTCAGAGGTTTGCTAATACAGGAGAGCAAGTCCAGGTTGTCTTTAGTGTTGATAATTTAACTAATCTGATTGCAGAAGATGTAAAAGTTGATTTTTATTTGTCTGGTAATGATTGGATATCTCAAGAAGACTACAAACTAGGTTCTTTTACTATTGATAGTATTGCTGGAGAAAGCAACTCTGGAACAAGAGTGGCTACTTTCAATTTACCTCCAGATTCAGAGAGGTTTTGGCGAATTAAGGAAGATGGTACTTATTTTATTGGGATGATCATCCCTGGAAATAGTGAATCTAATCAAGCCAATAATTTCTACACTGGCAATAATGCAGAATATGTAGATTATGGTGCTATAGATATTAATGTTTCTAATATCGTCGATCTGACTGGAGAATCTTTTGATGCGAGAGTAGGAGAATTCGGTACTGTCGATATTGATTTTAGTGTCTTAAATATAGGCGATGGTGCTGCTGGCAAATTTACTATTGATTTTTATATTTCTGATAACGAATATCTTTCTAGTAATGATTTTTATTTAGGCTCTTACGAGATAGACAGTTTAGCTGCTGATAGTAGCAGTGGTAATCTCACTACATCTTTTACTCTACCTACTACTAATGATCAATTTTGGTTTCCTAAAGGTTCTGGTGCATATTCTATCGGAATGGTGATCAATCCCTCAGAAGAAGTAGATGAGACTTTCAAATTGTCTAATAACTCCAATCAAGGAGAACTCATAGACAAGAAAACAGTTGTAATTGAAAATCCTGAATGGTTTGACTTGGCTGGATTTAACTTTAACCTAATTCAAGAATCAATTTTTGACTCTTTTCTTCCAGGGAAAACTATTGATGTTGAGTATGGTATATCTAATATAGAACTCAATACTGTAGAAGAAGATTTTAGCGTTAGTTTCTATATTTCTACCGATCGTAATATTGATATTAACGATACGTTTTTGGGTTCAGTAAGAATTGAAGAGAGTGAAGACTTGATTGGTGGAACTTCGTTGGTGTTACCAGGAGAAGATGCAGAACTATGGACAATAGAGACTGAACGATTATTCGTGGGGATGATTGTCGATAGCGAAAATGAAATTGTGGAAATCAATGAAACTAATAATAGCAATCAACGAGAATTGATTGATATAGATGGAACTGGTGGCTTTTTAGACCGAATCAAAAGTTCTGTTCCAGATCTAGTAATGGAAAGCTTCAAGATAGATTCTGATATTGTAGAAATTGAACCGGGGACAGTGGAGCTAGAATTTGAGATCGCCAATATTTCCCAAGGTAGTGCAGCACCTTTTTCTGTAGAATTCTACATTTCTGATAATGAATATATTTCTACCAATGACTTTAAACTGGGTTCAGTAGAAGTTACTGAGAGTTTGACTGGTTTTAGTAGTACTGGTTTAATTAGCGCATCTTTTGAACTTCCTGATGTAGAAGAAAGATTCTGGAATTTCAAACAAAACGGCGCGTATCATATTGGTGCAGTGATCGACCCCAATCAAGAAGTTGCTGAATATAGTCAATCCAACAATAGTAACTTTGGCTATGGCTTCGACAAAGATGTTGTTCAAGTAGTCGATCTAACTTTTGTCGATTTAATCGGTAAACAATTCACGGTTGTTCAAGATGACTTTCTCCAACCAGAAGATTCTATAGATATTAACTTTGAAATTCTCAATCAAGAAAAAGCGGATGCTGGCGCATTTACGGTAGATTTCTACATTTCTAATAATGAGTATATTTCTACTAATGACTTGAAACTTGGTAGTGTGGATATTGCTGGTTTAGCTGGAGAGAGTACTACTGATTTATTAGAAGCAACTTATCAATTACCAGATGCAGATAGTGAAATTTGGGATGGGTTAGATGAAACATATTATGTAGGTATGTTAATTGATTCTGACAATGAGGTTCAGGAAGTTACTCAACTCAACAACAATAATCAGGGTAAGTTTGTTGATTCTGATACCATCTCGTTCATAGAATCCCCTGAAGAAAGAGAAAGAGATCTATTTGGAATTAGTTTTAATGTTGTAGAAGAAGCCTCTGAAGCTGAACCAGTCATTTCAGGACAAAATATTAATCTAGAATACGAAATTTATAACCAAGGCACGGAAGATGTAGATTTTTCTGCGGTAGGGTTTTATCTGTTTACTGAAGAGTATTTTAATAGTCATGAGCAACTTTCCTTTAACGACATCTTTGAAGAGAATCCAGATATCTATTTTGTGTTCGGTGATCGCACTTCTAACTTCATCGAAATTGATGCCGATCTAACTACTGGCAAAATAGAATTAGGTGTAAAAATACCTAGCGATTGGGATGCTTTCGACCGACTCGGAGATGGTTACTACTATATGGGAATGTTGAGCGATCAATGGGAAGAGGTAACGGAAGTTAATGAGTTGAATAATAGCTTGATTGGTGAATTGGTTGACTACGAAAGAGTTTATATCGATGTTCTCTAGATTCATTAAGGTTCACAGGGACTGGGGATTAGCTTACAAGGGTAGACTTTTTACGTTTAAGCCTGAAATCAAGACTCCGAAGACAAGGAGGACAAGGAGACAAGGGAGCAAAAGCTGATCCTGTTCGTTCAAATGATAGTAGACACTCACGGAGCGCGTTAAAAACCTACCCTTGTGAGCCTGACCCCTGACCCCTGACCTCAATCCCTATTCCCTATTCCCCTTAAACATGATGTCCTAACCCAAAAGTGTAGTGCCTTAACAGCTTTGAGGGAAAATTTACCATTGCAATCAGATAAATTTAAAATAAATTAATACTATGTTTATCTGGCTAACTAGTTTCCAGAGCAAAATCCGTTACAGTAAAGAAGAGTAAACTAATCTATTTGATTAATAATCTACTTAATTTCCTATAAATATGACCTCTTCCTCCATTGCTGTTAGAGAGCTACCTTTATTTCCTCTTCCTGATGTAGTTTTATTTCCCACTCGTCCTCTACCCCTACATATTTTTGAGTTTCGCTATAGAATTATGATGAATACTATTCTAGAAAGCGATCGCCGTTTCGGGGTATTATCTATCAACCCTACTACAGGAAAAATTGCAGATTATGGTTGTTGTGCCGAAATTTTCAAGTTTGAAAAGTTAAAAGATGACCGCATGAAGATGTTGACTATTGGGCAACAAAGATTCCGCGTTTTAGAATATGTTAGAGAAAAACCCTATAGAGTGGGTCTAGTCGAATGGGTTGAAGACAAACCCACATCAAAAGACCTTAAACCATTAGCGAACGAGGTTGAAACTCTTTTACAAGATGTAGTTCACTTATCTGCTAAACTCACTAATCAAAAAATTGAGCTTCCTGATGACCTCCCCGACTTACCTAGAGAGTTATCTTATTGGGTAGCTAGCAATCTCTATGGTGTGGCGCAAGAACAGCAAGAACTGCTAGAGATGCAAGAGACAATTCTTCGTCTAGAAAGAGAAAAAGAGATTTTGCTTTCTACTCGCAATCATTTAGCAGCTAGAACTGCACTGAAAGAGGCTTTAGACTAGAACACTGACTATTGAGTAGGGGAACATTTATCACACTCTTTTAACTTCAAGGGTATTGTTTACCAGAATTATCCTAATCAAAACCATCAATATTAAAACTGTCCCCATTTAAAGATAGCAGAACTCCAAGTTAGCCCTGCACCAAAACCAGAAGCAGCAATTGTGTCTCCTGGTTTAACTTTTCCTTCTCTAACTGCTGCATCCAAAGTTAACGGTATAGACGCAGCAGATGTATTGCCATAATTAGCAATCTTACTTAGTACTTTTTCTGCTGGTAATTTTAGTCTTTTAGCTACTGCATCCATAATACGTTGGTTTGCCTGATGTAGTAGTAACCAATCAATATCCTCTGAAGTTATCCCAGCTTGGAACATCGCTTTTTCTAGAGATTCTGGAACTTTAGCCACAGCAAAACGATATACCTCCTTTCCATTCATGGTTATGGGTTGGTAAGTACCAGATTGAACAGTAATATCTTCTACTAAAGATTGGGATTGACTTTCATAGAGAAGGTTAAGACAATTATTTTGGCTACCATCACTATACATTGCTCCAGCTATAAGGCGATCTCTGTCAGTAGTACCTTGGCAAACTACCGCCCCTGCTCCATCTCCAAATAACACACAAGTACTACGGTCAGACCAATCCACCCAACGAGACAATACATCTGCACCAATCACTACGACATTGTAATACATTCCTGTACGAATATACTGAGCAGCAGTAATTAGAGCAAAAACAAAACCAGAACAAGCAGCAGTCAGATCAAAAGCAGCAGCTTTGGTTGCACCCAGCAGGTGTTGGACTTTACTAGCACTCCCGAAAAGATCGTCTGAGGTAGAGGTAGCCAAAATAATTAAATCAACATCACTAGCTGCAATTCCTGCCATGTCAAGGGCATTTTTGGCTGCTACTGCTGATAATTGACTTAAAGATTCAGTCTCACTACTAATACAGCGATTTTTCATCCCTGTTCTACTACTAATCCAATCATCAGAAGTTTCTACTATCTGACTGAGATGTTCATTAGTTAATTGGTTTTGTGGTACTGCTGAACCGCATCCGATGACAGCAATACCTGTTTTGAGGTTGTTCAATGTATTGTCTCCCTTGCTTTGGCTTTGGTGGGGAATGGATGATTTTAACCAGCAGAAGCGGTTTTTTTTGCTTCCTCCCGATGTTGTTCGTTATAGGATGCGATTCTTTCTAGAACTTCATTATCTATAGCTTCTTTAGCTAAACGAATAGCATTAAAAATAGATGGCGATCTAGAACTACCATGTCCAATGACACAGACCCCTGATACCCCAAAAAGTAATGCTCCACCGTGTTCTGCGTGGTCAACTCTTTGTTTAATATTTTGCAAATTAGGCTTGAGTAAAGCTGTTCCTAGCTTACCACGCCATCCTTTAGGCAATTCTTCTCGCATGATGTTCAACATGACTTCTCCTACTGCTTCGGCAAATTTGAGTAGGACATTTCCCACAAAACCATCGCAGACTATAACATCAAAATCTCCTGATAGAACATCTCTACCTTCTGCATTACCTACAAAAGGAATTGCCGAATTTTTGAGCAATAATTCGTGGGTTTGGACAGCTAATTCGTTCCCCTTTCCTGGCTCTTCTCCAATATTGAGTAATCCGACTTTGGGGTCTTCTACATCTAGTACGTATTTACTGTATATTGTGCCCATCAAGGCAAACTGTTCTAGATATTTGGGACGACTATCCATATTCGCCCCTACATCCAACACAATTACTGATTTACCAGGTAAGATGGTGGGAAAAACAGCCCCAATAGCAGGACGATCTATACCTTTGAGACGACCTAAACGCAATAAAGCAGCAGACATAGCTGCTCCTGAATTTCCTGCTGAAACTACCGCCTGAGCTTTTTGCTCTTTAACCAAATTCATCGCGACATTGATCGAAGCTTTTGGTTTGCGACGGGTGCTAGTGGCTTTCTCTTCCATAGTAATCACCCCCTCAGCAGGGACAATTTCTACTCTGTTTGGATCAACTCCACCATGATCTTTGATTGAGGCTTGAATGCGATCGCGTTCGCCTACAAGAAACAAATCTACATCTAATTCCGCAGAAGCTCGGATCGCTCCTAGTACGATTTCATCAGGGGCGTAGTCTCCCCCCATAGCATCCACTGCAATTTTGGCGCGCTTTAGTCTCATTGAACAAATATATAGAAACCTTAAAGATTGTAACAGTCCTAGTAAAAATTATGAATTATCAATTGTAAATTGTGAACTTTCAATTTTGAACCATTTAAGAAAATTTTAGTATCAGAAATTTACTACATCTATCTAAGATCGAGCTATAAATAGTGGTGAGATTAATCAACAATCAATATTTTAATCTAGGAGGCTGCTAAATGTTGGATGTAATTGGTTCGAGTTTGTTAGGATTACTTTGGCAAATATTGGACTATTCTCCCTCTAAGTTAGAACCATTACAACTAGTATCTTGGCAGGATACAGAGATATTCCGCCTTCCTGAGACTCAACAAGATTTGATGATAGACAATATTATTAATGATTATTTAAAAACTTTAGAAAGAAAAAATATTAACCCACAGACTCAGGGTATTTGGTTACAGTCAGACTGGGAAGAGTTAGCCAGTCACCAAGGAACAACCCCTGTTTCAGCAGCTTCCCTAACTAAAATCGCTACAACCCTTGCTGTCTTGGGTCAATTGGGTATTGATTATCAATTTGTGACCCGAGTTTATCACACAGGAGAAATCCAAGAAGGAATCTTACAAGGAGACTTAATTGTAGCAGGAAACGGCGATCCTTTCTTTGTCTGGGAAGAAGCTATTGCTCTTGCCAATACCTTGAATGAATTGGGAATTCAGGAGATAAGAGGGAACTTGATAGTTAATGAAAAATTCTATATGAATTATGAATCAGCTCCCCAAAAAGCAGGAAAATTGCTGCAACAAGGATTAGATGTAAGTTTATGGTCATCAGAAGTCACCAGACAGTTTCAGTCTCTACCCATTACAACTCCTCGCCCCCAACTAACTATCAAGGGAAAAACCATAGTGAGTCAAGAAATTCCTACTAATGCCAAATTACTCATAATTCACAAGTCTTTATCTCTACTAGAAATCTTGAAACAGATGAACATCTATAGTAATAATAAGATGTCACAAATGCTAGCAGATGAAGTAGGAGGCGCATCGGAAGTAGCTCGTTATGCAGCAGAAACAGCGAAAGTGTCTGCTGAGGAAATTCAGCTAATTAATGGCTCTGGTTTGGGACTAGAAAATCGTATATCTCCCCGTGCTGCGAGTCGGATGTTACTCGCCATTGATAGTCTGCTTAAACCCTACAAACTGGGAGTGTTAGATATTTTTCCAGTTGCAGGAAGAGATAGCACTGGTACTATGGAAAATCGTAATATTCCCTCTGGTACAACGGTCAAAACTGGCACATTAAATCAAGTAAGTGCTTTAGCTGGATTTATTCCCCTAGATGAGGAGCGTCGAGTTTGGTTTGCTATTGTTAATAGTGGTTGGCAAATTAACTATTTTCGTAAACAGCAAGACCAACTTTTACAACAACTTACTCAACATTGGAGTTATACTGCTGGTGATTTTGTTAAAGATTCTGAGACTAAGGTATATTTAGGCGATCCTGCTCGTAATGTTATTCAGTAATTAGAAAGGATGAAGGATCAAGGATGAGGGCGGAGGAGAAAAACGATGAAGGATGAAGGATGAAGAAAGATAAATACCCCTGACCGATAATAATTTTGCTCTTTCTAATTTTTATATAGGATTAGTAATTATATAGTACCTAGTAAGAGCGTAATTTCTAATTCCCTCTGACCCCTGACCCCCCAGGAGGAGACTTAATATATCTAGGTATTGAAGCCAAAAGAGGAGGACACGGGTGAGCCGTGCGACGGCTCACCATAAGATGTCCGTATCGACTTTGTAATCAAGTCTCCTTCCCGCCCCTGACCCCTGACAATACTGATATCAAATCATAGTTACCAAAGATGTTTAAGACTTCTGTATGTTGTTCTAATTCTGCTATGGCTTCTTGAACGAGTGGGTCTTTCAGACTACCTTCTACATCCATAAAGAAAATATACTCTCCTAGGGAACGTTTAGTGGGGCGAGATTCGATTTTACTGAGGTTAAGATTTCTGGTTGCAAAAATTTGCAGAGGTTTAACCAATGCACCAGGGACATTTTTCGGCAAACTAAAAGCTAGAGATAGATAACTTCCGCAGTTGCTAGTCGCTGAACCCACTACTAAAAAACGGGTACAATTATCAGGGCGGTCATTAATTCCCGATCGCAATATGGGTATTTGATATAGTTCGGCTGCTCTGGAAGATGCGATCGCAGCAGTATGAGAATGCTCCTTGAGATACTTTAGAGATTCTGTGGTGGAGTTAGCAGGAATCAGTTGTACTTGGGGTAAATGGCTCTCTAACCATTTTTGACATTGTCCTAAAGCTTGGGGATGGGAATAAACTGTAGTAATCGAATCAAGGGAAGTATTAAAAGATAACAAGGTGTGGGTAATGGGAATATTAAAAGCTCTCAATATCTTTAAACTAGTTTGTTCCCACAACATATCGAGGGTAATAACTACACTTCCTTCGATGGAGTTTTCTACGGGTACTACTGCATAATTTACTTTTTCCTTTACTACTGAAGAAAGAGCTACAGCAATGCTAGGTTGAGGGGATAGAATAGCTTGCTGTTGTTGGTTTTTTGCCAACCAATTTTTATAAGCTAAAGCTGCGGTTTCTGAGTATGTCCCAGTTGGTCCTAGATGGGCAATAGAGATGGTCATAAAAATGGGAAACGTAAAATCGCAAAATCTTCATATTCATATTAAGTATAAATTTCTCCATATGTATTCTTTTTTGAAGAACTGTAACCTAAGATGAATATATATCAAACGTTTAACTTATTTCACTCATGTACAGTCGTTTTACTGCCACAGAATCAGTAAATATACCTATAAAAGAGGCAACAATTCCGATTCAACATTATTTACGTCAGCCTCAAAGATTGGTGATTGCGATCGCAAATCCCCAATTAATGAAGCAATTATCAGAAAATTTATACGAACTAAAAATGCGTCCCATTAACTTTATGGCAGTATATCACTTCCAACCTATAGTAACTCTTAAAGTGTGGGCTGGTTCCAAAGGCGCAGTTTATCTCAAATCAGAAGGTTGTGAGATTAAAGGGATTGATTATATCAACCGTCGTTTCTCTTTAAAACTCAAAGGAATTCTCTGTCCTCAACAGTATAATGGCAAAACTTCCCTTGAAGGGCAAGCAGATTTAGAAGTAGGGGTAGATGTACCAGCACCCCTAATGTTGACTCCTCCATCTGTGTTAGAAATGACAGGAACTCAACTACTTAAAAGCGTTTTAGGTAGAATTAAGCAAAGACTGGTGAGTCAATTACTAGAAGATTATAGTCAGTGGGCAACAGCAGAGGTTCTAGAAAGTTCTCAAAGTTCTACTATGATAGATTTGAGAACAACTTAGGAATTATATACTAGGGAATAGGAAGCAGGGTTTGAAATACAGATGAAGCAGGATAGTAATACTTGTTAATTGTTACTTATTACTTATTACTTAAATTGTCATACACCCACCTCCCTTTTAGGGAGGTGGGCTTGACCAAAACCGAAAACCATCGGAGTCGCGCAAGTTAAAACAGTGTCTAGGGCAGAGGTTCGACCTAAACAAGCACCTTAAAAGGAACGAGTATCTCAGGACTTATTATGAGTTGGTGGAAGAAGTTAAATAAAAATCCATTGGCAAAATTCGGAGCAATAGTACTAATTGTTTTCTATACCATAGTTATTTTTGCTGATTTTGTTGCCCCTTATAAATTCGATGATTATCAGGTAAACGGCTCTTTACTTCCTCCGACTCAAATTCATTGGCGAGATAGAGAAGGAAACTTTACTGCTCCTCATGTTTATCCTAGAACTCAAGGAGCAACAGATGTGGAGACAGGCGATCGCAAAATTACGATTGATTACGAAACCCCTTCTCCTGTTAAGTTTTTTGTCAAAGGTGCATCCTACAATCTCTTTGAAATTACTTTACCGTTACCTCCCAAGTTTGAACCAGTCACCATATTTCCTGGTATTCCTATCCAGCGTCATCTTTTCGGTACAACAGGAGAAGCTAAAATTAACCTCTTGGGGACAGATGAACAAGGAAGAGATGAGTTTAGTCGTCTGCTATTTGGTGGTAGAGTGAGCCTGTTTATTGGTTTAGTAGGAATTACAATATCTTTTCCCTTGGGAATGTTGGTGGGGGGAATTTCAGGTTACTTTGGTGGTTGGATAGATGCAATACTAATGCGTCTAGTAGAAGTGTTAATGACTATCCCAGGAATATATTTATTAGTCTCCTTAGCATCAGTTTTACCATCAGGCTTAAGTAGCGCGCAAAGATTTTTATTGATTGTGTTGATTACTTCTTTGATCAGTTGGTCTGGTTTAGCAAGAGTAATAAGAGGACAGGTATTATCCCTTAAAGAACAAGAATTTGTCCAAGCTGCCCAAGCCATGGGAGCAAAACCACTGTATATTATTTTGCGTCACGTTTTACCACAAACAGCAACTTATATTATCATCTCTGCCACCCTAGCTGTACCAGGATTTATCGTAGCTGAATCCGTCTTAAGTTTAATTGGTTTAGGTATTCAACAACCAGATGCTAGTTGGGGTAATTTACTTTCCCTTGCAACTAATGCTTCGATTATTGTTTTACAACCTTGGTTAGTTATTCCCCCTGCTTTCATGATCATTACCACTGTCTTAGCTTTTAATGTGTTAGGGGATGGCTTAAGGGATGCTCTCGATCCAAAAAGTTTACAATCGCAGCAAAGCTACAGTGATTAGCTTGCTATTTCTGATACCTATAGATAATAAATGGTATTCTATCAGAAATATTAACTCTGCTAGTATTTACTGGGGATCTTAGCAAAGCATCTCTGGCATTATCCCGAGTGCTAAATCTTTGAGTCTGACGATATCTTCTGACATAGACAGGGCGCTCACCAGAGTAATAGGTAGTGCTAGAAGTCCCTAAAGTAAAGGGTACGCTACCATTACCTACGAAATAAACCCTTTCTACTGGACGATTAGGAATTTCTGTTCTCTCGGGAATCAAAGCAGTATTGAGAGCATTGTTAATCGGTATTACTGCATTAGATTGTAGTTGACCCCGAGGTTTTACCCTACAGATATCTTCTAAATTTAGTACTTCCCCAGAGGTGTTGATCATAAAACAAGATGGTTGAGGTTGAGCCTTTGCTGCTTCAACTGCTAAAAAAGCGATCATGAAAGTAGAAGTAATTACAGCCAAACCCTGACGATACAATAACGGTACTTGGGCTAATGAATTCATTAATCTTCCTCCACAAAAGAATCATTGATACAAACAGCCAGTTAATCTCTAGCAATTCTGAACTGCTCTGCTTTGATCTTAGTAAAGCTTGAGCTACAACTTGCAAAATCACCAGTATTTTTTAACTCATTATTCCCGTTTTGGTATTGTTGGGTGGAATTCCTATGAAAGAAGCTGTTGGTACTTATCTATTAATTATTGCTGCCAAGTCCACTACAGGATTTTTAGGTTATGTTAGTCAAGTAGAAATAGATTGGAATTTGATTATCTCATTTACTATTGCTGCTAGTGCTGGAACAATCTTAGGTACTTACTTAACTAAATATATTGATGAGAAATAGTTATAAAAAGGATTTGGCTATTTTGTTTTAGCAGTTGCTATTTTTGTCCTAATAAGCGGGATAACTTGTATGGCTTTAGTGAAAAAACCCGATCAGTATCTAGACAGAATTAGATGAGATATCTTGTTCCTGATTGTTCTTGATTTCTTTGAGCCTAATACTAGATTGAGTATGAAATATAGAAGATGTAAACCTCAAAAGCGAATTTATCGCAATTTAGCTTTAGGAATCATGACTTTCTTGATTGTGACAACAGTATTACCTGTAATGGGATAAAGTTCTAATATACCTATCAAAAAACAAGAAATAATAAAAAAAATTAATAAATGTTAAGACGAGCGGAAATAGTAATGTGTAATCAATATTACTTGTTTAATTAGGTGTAATTGAGATTCTATCTTCTGGTTCTGCGATCGCTTATTCTAGTCAAAACCAACAATACGAATTTTATTGCTACCTTGCTTCAACTATGTTGAAAAATCAGTATCTTTACTAAGATAACTCAGTATTTTTACTACTATAACTCAGTATTTTTACTGATATAAGTCAACATTGTTCCTGAAATGACACAGTATTTTTACGGAGAATTTGAGAGTATAGGGATAGATGAAGACGGAATTAAGACATGGAATTAACAAGCAGCTATAATTTTCCCCTGGTTAGTTTTTCAGTATTGATCGCTGTTTTAGCTTCTTATACTGCACTAGAACTAACAGAAAGAATTTCTAGGGGAGGAAAAATTAAGATAGGTTGGCTTATTGCTAGTTCTTTGACTATGGGTACTGGCATTTGGTCGATGCACTTTGTCGGTATGCTGGCTTACAGTCTTTCTGTGCCAGTTAGTTATGATTTGACCACTGTCATAGTTTCTTGGTGTCTAGCAATAATAGTTTCTGGTGTCGCATTTTATTCTCTTCATCGGGGATTGAATGGGATGTCTCTAGTATGGGCTGGAACTTTGATGGGTTCTGGAATCGGTGGAATGCAGTATATTGGTATGGGTGCAATGGGAGTTCCAGCAAAAATGGAGTATGACTATTTCATAGTTGCTGTATCTGTTGTGTTTGCAATAATCTTATCTTCTGTATCCTTAGCAACGGCAAACTATGTCACAGGTTATCTAGAGCGAGAAGAACTTAAACTAGGAAGCAGCTTTTTAATAGGGGCTGCAATTAGTTGCTTACACTATATTGGTATGGCAGCAGCGAACTTCACTTTGACGAAGTCAGAGGAAGCTCCGTCGTTTTACGGAGGAGTCTCTCTGACACAAGACACTCCAACCGATGGCTCTTTTCTAGATTTAGAAACTAACTCTTTAGCTTACACAATCACTATAGTGACTATACTTATTATTGCTGGAGCTTTTATGGCTTGTATGAAAGCGCAAAAACAAGAAATGAGTCAAAGACTAAAGAAATCTTCTAGGATATTAAAACAAGTTAATAAAGAGCTAGAAATAAGAGTTGCTGCTCGTACTATTGAATTACAAAAAGCCAAGGAAGCTACGGAGAAACAAAATATTAAGCTTAAAAAAGCTAAAAAAGCTCTTGAAGAAGTCTGCAAAAGCAAAGATATATTTCTTGCCAATATCAGCCACGAGCTTCGTACTCCTCTCAACAGCATTTTAGGCTATGCAACCCTACTACAGCGAGACAGTAACTTAAATGCAAGTCAAATTAAAGATTTAGCAATTGTTAAGCAAAGTGGAACTCATCTACTAAACCTAATCAATGAAATCTTGGACTTATCTAAAACTAACGCAGCCAAGCTAGAACTTAATCCCAAGCTGATTCGGTTACAAAGCTTTTTAGATGGAGTAATTGGTATTGGTCGGATTTCCGCAACAGAAACAGGACTTTTAGTCAAGTTAGATACTCAAGGCAACTTGCCAGTTAACATTAAAGCAGATCCCAAAAGACTGCGACAAATATTGATTAATTTGTTGAGTAATGCGGTCAAATTCACTTTTTCAGGAGAAGTAACCCTTAAAGTTACTGTTCTTGGGGATGTTGAGAAATCTACTCAGGATATTAGCCAGCAGAAACTTCGCTTTGAAGTGATTGATACTGGTATAGGGATGAACTCAGAACAGTTAGAGAAAATATTTAAACCCTTTGAACAATTTGGCGATATTGAATCTAGAACAGCTGGTACTGGTTTAGGCTTGTCTCTGAGCCAGCAATTAGTTCAACTGATGGGAAGTGAGCTAAAAGTCAAAAGTCAATTGGGTTCTGGTTCAACCTTCTGGTTTGATTTAGTTGTACCTGTAATAGACACTCCTAGCCTTATTTCCAGAAAAACAGCAGAAGAAGTACAAGGTTATCAAGGAAGGAGACGCAAGGTGTTAGTAGTAGATGATCAAGAGGTAAATCGCGATCTATTAGTTCAAATACTGCAACCAAGAGGCTTTGAAATAGAAACTACCCATAATGGTGTGGAGATGTTGTCCTTGGCTTTTTCTATGAAACCCGACCTGATTTTACTAGACTTGTTTATGCCTGCCAAAACTGGCTTTACAGCCGTCAAAGAAATACGCGGAATACCCGAACTAAAAGATATCATCATCATTATCACTTCAGCTAGTTCTATAAGCCCAGAAATGAAAAATTACCTACAATGTGAAGCTTACCTCGGCAAACCTATTAATGAAGAAAAGTTACTGAAATTATTGCAAGAGTATTTGGGTCTGGAGTGGATTTATCGTAAAGCTTCTTAAGAGGGAGCATGGGGGGTGCAAAATAAGGTGCAAAATAAGGTGCAACGAACAGTAGGGTGAGCAATCCCCACTGTTCCATAAATATTTTATGGGATCACAGATGATTGTTTCTCTCCCATTGTTTTGTAATTAAATCAGTGATAGTTTAGCAATTTTTCTGAGGACGAAAAAAAGTCAACTATACAAAGCTCGGTAATTTATAGGTTACTGAGTTTTTTGGTTTATTTCAGTTTTTATTAGAAAAATAATCCAATAATTTATTTTTGCCTTGTAAAATATATTTTCGATATTAAATGAATATTTTTAAAATTGTAATAATATATAATAATACAGTAAATTAAGTCTTTTGTCCCATTAATATCTATTAAATAAGCTTTACTATAGGATAAAAAATTAATATTTATTAATAGTATTGAATTACTTTAATTGTCTATTTTTTAACTTTTTTTATTATTTAAAAAATCTAAATAAATATCATAAAAAGCTTCAAGATAATTATATATTTTCCAAAAAAATAATATTTTAAAATAAAAAAGACAAAGTTGGAAAATCTAATAGTAAGTAACTCTTACAAGTTACTTATTTAAAACCGAGTAAGAGGAAATTAGGAATATGAGTGCAACTCAAGACTTACCATTATGGGTGCAAGATCGAGAGGAAGTTCTTAAACACGATGATGGAGTAGAATGGCGCGATGGGAAACACCCTGACTATTCCATGACCAAAGCTTCTGGGAAAAAGGAGAAACAATTTCATCACCCAGAAGGTTCTTTGAATGCGATCGCCGAAAATTTGGTGAAAACCTTTGAAATGGAAGCATCTTTTAAAACTAATCCCCAGCAATGGCTTTCTATAGTTGCGGATAAATTTCGCATGAGTACCAATGGAGGTAAAGAATATACAGCCCAAGATGTTGTAGAACAAGGGACGTATAATATCTTTTTGGAAAACTCAGAGCATTACCTCGCTTCTGAAGAAACCTTCTATTCTTCCTATAATCTTTTCCATAATGCTTTCCCAGACGGTTTTCACTGGGAATTGATTGAAGTTGTTGCAGGACCTCCTAATGTTGTATTTAAGTGGAGACACTGGGGTACTTTCAAGGGAGCATATAAAGATCATCAACCAACAGGAGAAACCATAGAAGTTGTTGGTCTAAGTATTGCGAAAGTAACAACAGATTTAAAGATTGAGTCTGTAGAACACTTTTTCGACACTAATAAATTTCTCAATAAATTAGTCGGTGGAGGCTGTCCCATTAGTCACTAAGACTAATTTTGGGAAATAGTACCAAATCCCATAATAAAAATCCCCATGTTGAAATAGAGTTCCAATAAAGTTGAACTATTGTTGTATCTGCAATTCATGAATTGCGGATACAAGTATTTTAAAGATTAGAAATCGCTGCTCTTGCTCAAGAGTGCGATCGCAATACCAAAAACCCAATATTATTTAAAGATAACAATTATCTTAGAATATCTTGATGCTGTTCCTTATAAATCGAGTAAATTCAACTTGGTATTTGGCAGATTTACTCCAAGAAAATGATTTTTCGTTCAAAATTATTAATTTCTGCGATCGCTGTTATCATACTTCATTTTTGTAATTCTTGTCTAAATTCTTTGATAGCTAATCTGAGATTGGATTATACCTCTTGCAAAAGTCTTAATTAAACGATTTAGAAAGACAAGGGAGACAAGGGGACAAGGGGACAAGGGAGAAATTGATGGCAATGGATACGTGCGAAAACCCCAGTTTATTCAATTCCCATGTTGATAGAAAATTTATTTATGCAAGAAGTCTAATATTAAAGATTAGAAATCGCGCCTCTCGCCATATCTGCGATCGCTCTATCATTAGCTTTAGGTAAATGGTAATATGTACCACCAGCTTGTTTAGCTAGTTCCTTACCGAAACCAGTAGAGACAAAACGGCTTTCTGTATCAATTAACAGCAATTTCATGCCCAAAGCACGGATTTTACCAGCAATATCTAGTAATTCCTCTTTAATATTGGGTTTTACCCCTTCTTCTTGCGGTTCACCTAGAGAACGAGATAAAGGAATATTTCCCCTACCATCAGTAATAGCCACAATTACCACCTGTCCGATATCCCCAGACATTTGAGCATTAATACCCACATTTACAGCTTGAGTCAAACCATGAGATAGGGGAGAACCACCACCACAAGGTAGAGTTTCTAGTCTTCCTCGCGCCATAGTAATAGAACGAGTGGGAGGTAATAAAACATCTGCTCTTTCACCACGGAAGGGTATTAAAGAAATTTGATCGCGGTTTTCATAAGCTTCTGTGAGCAGTCGCATCACCGCACCTTTAGCAGACTGCATTCTATTCAACGCCATTGAACCTGAAGCATCTACCACGAAGACAATTAAAGAACCAGCTTTACGCGCCATGCGTTTAGAACGAATATCACTTTGTTCTACAATAACTTTGCGTTCTGGATGACGTTCTCTACGAGATTTTTGATAGGGTGCTGCACTACGCAGGGTAGCATCTACCGCGATGCGTTTGACTTTACCTTTGGGTATCATGGGTTTGATATAGCGTCCTCGATCTTCAGAGAAAATCAGATTACGCGCCCCAGACTTACCCTGACGTTGCATAGTTTGGGCGAAAGCCAGCACACTAGGATCCAGTACTACCCCTTCAATGTCAAAAATAAACTCATCAGGAATTGCGGGTGGTTCTTGTTCTTGATCTTCTTCTTGCTCTTGTTCTTCCTGTTCCTCTTCGTCTGGTTCAGACTCGTCTTGGGGTTGCTGTTGTTGGGGTGGTGGTGGGGGTTGGGGTGCGTCTTCAGGAGGTGTTTCGATAGTAGTAGCGCGAGGAATAATTACTAATTCTACTGCTTTGCGTAAATCATCTGCGGTGACATTGTTACGCCCTTCTAATGCTGCTGCTGCTTTTGCTACTCTAACTGCAAATAGTTCTGCGCGATGTCCTTCTACTCCTCCTCTAACTGCTTCTTGTACCAGATAGAGAATTTGGTCATGGGTGATTTGAACTTCTTTTAACCATTCCCTAGCTAAGATGATATCGGTTTTAACGCTTTCTATTTCGTCTTGGTACTTGTTAATAAAGTCTTGAGGAGAATTGCTGTATTCTATTGCCTGGTTGACTGCTTCAATTCTCTGCTCTAATGATAATAGACTATCTGCGGATAATGCGATCGCAATTCGGTCTAAAAGATGCTCTCGTAATACTCCTTCTTCGGGGTTATAAGTTGCAATGAGAATGGGTTGGCAAGGATGCTGGAAGCTGATACCTTCTCTTTCAATAATATTCCGCCCTTCAGTAAGAATACTAAGTAACTGGTTAGCTATCTGATCGTCTAAGAGATTAATCTCATCAACATATAATACTCCGCGATGAGCCTGAGCTAATAACCCTGGTTGAAATACTGCTTCGCCTCGTTTTACTGATTCTTCTACATCTACCGAACCCAGTAATCTATCTTCTGTGACTCCTAGAGGTATCTGAACAAAAGGAGAACGAATAATCTGGGTGGGGATATCTTCTAGTTTAGTTTCACCGTATTGGGCTATGGTGTCATCATCCCATTCTCCTGGTTTTGTCGGGTCACAATTATAGAGGGAATTTTTAATAATTTCTATGGGGGGTAACAAATCATATATCGCCCTCGCCATAACGGATTTAGCCGTTCCCCTGCGACCTGCGATCGCAACTCCTCCCAATTGAGGATCAATACCAGCAAGTAATAAAGCAAGTTTAATCGCTTCTTGTCCCACTACAGCAGTGAGCGGAAAATTCAGATTGACGGGTTTGGTAGTTACAGCAGACATCAAGAGATTATGAGTTATAAAGCCTAGCAATCTCTTACTTTAGTTTATTTCGGGGTCTTAGTTCAAAGATTGTTCCAGGCTATTTAAGAGACTCTTACTTTTTAATGCTAGCTAAATTAGGGAATAAAAATTACAAATCTTTTTCTGTAAGACCAGAATCTTTTAAAATAGCTTTAAGAGTTCCAATAGGTAAATCTCTCTTTCCATGAACAGGTATAGACAGAATTGTCATGACTTCTTTTTTTGTATATATGTGATGACTTCCTGTTACTCGCTTTAGAATCTTGTACAAAGTTTTTTACCAGAAATAGATTCCATAAAGTTAATTCAATTAGTTGCTTTTCTGGTTCAATTTCTTCAAAGCTCACTCGCAACTTCCAGCCAGCTAACAACAGCATCTTCTAACATTTCTAAAAGGTGTTCGTAACTTTCTCCCCAAGTATGACATCCTGGTAATGCTGGAACAGAACCACACCATACACCATCTTCTTCCCAAATTACGGCTTTAATTTTCATTCTAATAGAACAGATGGTGGTTTAGGTGCTTTTAGGGCAATGATGAAATCACTTTTAGAATGGTCACATTTTGATCCTTACTACTTTGATAAGTTAAAAAAACTTAATCGAGATAGCGCACACAAAAACATTGAACATTTAAGACAATTGCAAGAGATTCGAGATGCAAAAATTAAAGCTGATAGAATCAGAAGAGAAAAACGCCAAAAAGAGCAACAACAATCAACACATACATTACAAGAACTTAGAGATGTTTTTTTAAGCCTTTATCAAGACAAAACCGAACCTCAAAAAAGAGGCTACGAATTAGAGAAGATCATTTATCAGTTAGCTCGAATATCATCACTAGACGTTACAGAGAGTTTTCGGGTTTGTGGTGAGCAAATCGATGGAGCAGTTAAGTACGATGGTCAACATTATTTAATAGAAGCTAAATGGCAAGATAAAGCTGCTAGCAATGAACCTGTTTATCAGTTTGTGGGAAAAGTAGAAAGCAAAATGTATGGTCGTGGAATATTTATATCTATTAATGGATTTAGTGACTATGTTGTTGAATCAATTGTCAAAGGAAAAGCAATAAAAACTATTTTTATTGATGGAGAAGATTTAATATTAGTTTTAGAAGGTCACTTAAAGTTTAGCCAACTTATAGACAGAAAAGTCAAGGCTGCACAGACTAAAGGTGAAATTTATATTAATCCATTATCAGAGAAATCAAAAGTAGTTTAATGGATCAGAAATTATGAAAATCATTAATATCCATGAAGCTAAAACCCATTTATCTCGCCTAATTGAATCTGTAATAGCTGGAGAAGAAGTTGTTATTGCTAAAGCAGGAAAACCATTAGTTAAGTTGATTCCCTATGAAGCAACAAAGCAACCCCGACAACCTGGAGGATGGGAAGGAAAAGTAAGAATGTCTGATGATTTTGATGAGGAGTTATTCAAATAATAATCAGTTATGTAAAATTAGTGATAGACATCATTTACAGTAAATAGTACAAGCCCTATGAATATTGAACAAACAATTAAGGACAAATCACAAGAAAGCAACTCAGAGCCAAAGCCAACTAAAAAAATTAAACAATTTACGCCAGAAGAAGAACAATATTTTATTAACAGTTTAATGGTAGATGATGATAATGATTGGAGTGAAGAAGATGAAATTAAATATCAAAGAGTAATGAGACGATTACAAAGATAATTATTAACTCATGAAATCAAAGCGAATCATATTATTAGATACGGGAGTATTAGGTAAAATATGCCACAAAAAACTTGATAACAATATTACAAAAGTTCTAAATTACTTACAACAAGAAAAAATCGGATTAAGAGTTGCAGAAATTAGTGACTATGAATTAAGAAGAAATTTTTTACTTGAGAGTTTAGATAAGTCAATAGGAAAACTCAATAAATTTAGAAAAACAGATCGATTATTATTTTTCGATACAGAAACAATGATAATTGCTTCAGAGATTTGGGCAGAAATCAGAAAGCAAGGTAATCCTACCGAAAATAAGGATAGCTTAGATGGTGATGTTATCTTAGCAGCACAAGCTTGTCAACTTAAAGAATATTATGAAGAAGTAATTATATTAACTACTAATGCTAAAGATATTGCTAAATTTAACTATCTTGGTCTAAAAACTTGGGATTGGAAACAGGCTGTTATAGATTCTGAATATCAAGAATTTAATTTTTATCAAGCCAAGCTTTAATAGACTTTTACTAATTACCTATTATCTGTAATATTGATATGTGATTAGTAATTAGTATTGAGTAAAAGCGTAATTTCCCTCTTACCTATTATCCAATACCCAATCTTCAAAAGACGAGGTTTAATTCATATCTTGCACCAAGGGGGTAAATCACCAAGAAATTTATTTCTTGGCTAATACAGAAAAGTCCTCTTGAGAGGACTCTTATGTAGTTTTAATAGAATTATTGTATAATAATCCGCGAAACTTCAGTTAATGGCGGTAGGGGATCGAAGTGCAAGATATGAGTTTAAGTCGATTTAATTTGGAAATCTAGATCGGAAATTCCAATTTTTTGACTACCAGGATCGGAGATAGCATCATCAGTAGAGAAATATTGAATCTCTATTTCAGAAACCTCTATACTACCGAAGCTAATAGAAATATTCCCACTCTCACTAGAACTATTAGCACTACCTCTACCCTCAAAACCATCCATGTAGGTTTCATTATCAGCAAAGACATTATCCCCAGTTACTATCTCAACTCCTAACAGATTTTTAACGTTGACTCCATCAGCATAGATTTCCACTCCATCATCAAAATATTTACTAGCAGACTGATCCACATCTAAAAGCTGGAAGGAAAGACTTGTAACAGCTTGATTAAAGTTGAGAGATAATTTGATTCGGTCATCAGGATCATTTTTACTATTATTAAACCCAA
>JAAUYH010106126.1_pt1 | contig 26725 bp, 27 predicted proteins | sample 7278061 | NCBI WGS metagenome assembly JAAUYH01 (sample SAMN14350203, study PRJNA611818) | marine sediment metagenome | isolation source: surface marine sediment (0.6m) | place: French Polynesia: Moorea | collected 2018-08
ATATCAGAGATATTTATGCTGAAGCCAAAGCGAACGGTTTCGATACCAAGGTGCTCAGGCAGGTTGTGTCACTGAGAAAGAAAGATCTTGCCGAGCGTCAGGAACAGGACGCCATTCGCGACCTCTATCTTCAAGCGCTTGGAATGCTACCCGATTTTGAAGAACAGGCCGCAGAGTAACAATCCTGTTTGGGAATCGTCTTACTCAAATCGGGTGAAATCCAGAAACTCAAGAGAGCTTCCCGTGAAACCTTCTGAAGCAAGACGGTTTCTCAAGCCTTGGCTGAAACCTGAAGTAAGGACCGTGTTCGGGCGTTCGCGGATAATGTTTTTGCCATAGGCTGGTGGGCGGATATCCGCGATATTCGCGATTGACACATCAGCTGACAATGCCCATTTGCCGACCAGTCGCTCGTCAAGATTTGCTGTTTTGAATTGTTCAAGCGTCAAGGTGTCGCCATCCGTCTCCGGTGGCTGCGGTTGCGTTGAGACCTGGTTCAATTCTTCAGTATTGGAAATCGGCTCGCGGGCGGCACGTGTCGGGACAACGCCAACAGTACGACTGTCTGTAAGAGCTGCAATCTCAATTGTCCGGTTTGGATTGGGTTCAGGAAGCCCTGTGGTGCCGCTGGTTTTCACGCCAGGTTCAATCGGTTCAATGGCAGCGGTCAGCAGAGGTTCGCTCTCTGCTTGCGGTTCAGCAACAATGCGAGGACTGACATTGGGAACTGCAATTTTGTTTTCTGCAGCTTTTCCGCCATCAATGGTCTCAAGTGTTACTTGTTGGTCGATTGCAGCTGCGGCAACCCGACCTGGCTTTGGTCGAGGAACGACTATTCCTGTCACATCATTTGATGTTTCAATACCTGATGGTTCAATTGAGGGTAGGGCAGTGACAATTGTAGGCTCAGCCTGCTGTGCCACTTCCTGAACGGCAATAGCGGGCTCAGGGGTTGGAAGTCCCACACCTACAGTCGGAATTGGGGCAGGGCGAGATTCGCGGCTTGATGCAAGTGCTGAATAGACCTGTTGTCGCAAGTCTTCAATTTCTGATGGTGTCAGTGACGCGCGTTGTCTTGTCGTTTCAGTGGGCAGCAATGCAGTTGGTTGAATTGCCGCAACTTCCAGATTTGGCTCCGGTTGCGTTTCTGTCTGCGTTTCCACCGCCGCTATTTGCGTCTCAACCAATGGTCGTTTGACAGGAACCGCTGCCACCAACAAAGGCTCCTCAGCGATTTCATCATCCGGTAATGCTGGTGTGTCCGGAGCCACAAGACCTTCCGGTTGAAAAAGCTCTAAGGCAATTGGATCGTTTTGCGGCAGTTCAGGTTCACGAGCAACAATTCTCGGGGCGACTACCGGGACCGGAATTGCATTCCTTGGTAACGACGCCAGTATCAGTTCCGGCGTTTGCGGTTGTTGCACTGGCTCTGCTGCCGGCGCTGTAGGTTTTGGCGCTTCTGGGGTAGTCCGTTTGGTGGTTGCAACCGGTTTGGGTGCCGGAATTGAACCCGCACCATCGCCGTCTTCATTGTTACGTCCGAGAAGTTTTGCAAAGAAGCCCGGCTTTTTCTCAATTTCTTCGGCCTTGGCTATGACGATCTTGCCCTTGGAGCGGCGTTCATATTCAGCTTTTGCCTGATTGTACCTTGCCAGCGGCTTGCCATCAGTGGGTACATGAAGTGTCTTGCCCCGAGGGAACACTTTCGCCAGTTCCGACCGGCTCATGCGTGGCCAGTGTCTGACCCGGCCTGTGTCCATGTGGACAAACGGTGATCCGGACTTGGGGTAATAACCTACGCCACCTATTCCTTTTCGCAGGCCGATGTTCCTCAGTTTTCTGAGTGACACGCCGGGGATAAAGAAGTCGAGCGCATTACCCAGCGTATGTTGGCTCTTTTTCGCAACACCGCGACCGCGTTTTCTCAAGAGAGAATTCGTCTTCGGAGAGCGATAGCCGGAAATAACGTGGATGTATTTTTTGGAACCGGTTTCCTTGTAAACCTCCCATACCAGATCAAGCAGGCGCGGATTCATTTTTGTCGGCTCATTCCGACGCCAATCACGTAAAAACCGATTGATCTTTTTGAGGCCGCTGTTGATGTATTTGCCGTTTTTCTTGAAGGTGATTTCTGCCCGTTCACCAGTATGCAGGAAGTACAGCTTCAACTTGCGGGTTTCCGCGTTTGCTTGCTGAGGTAGAGCAAAAGCTGACAAGGTAAAGAAGCACACACACAACATCAGGCACGCAGCAGCTTTTAACCCCCGCATGCCAGCCAGATGCTTTGCATTCAATCTATTGGACCCGTACACTTTGCCTAAGCCTGATCAGTCTTTCCCCACCGTTTTAGACTATAACTCATTTGATTATGGTTAACAGACAAAAAATTTGTCGAAAAACGGCTAAAAACCATCTGCAAATCGCACCCAAATGCGTTTTTTCGATGGCACTTCCAGTAGTGTGCAAGAGGTTTCACTGATTATGCTTAATGTCGCAAAGCGTTACTCTTCAGCGGCATCATCGGATTCGAGCCCGTAATGACGCATTTTTCTGTAAAGCGTTGAGCGGCCAATGCCGAGGCGACGAGCGATTTCGGACATTTTTCCGTCATACCGATCCATTGCAAATTCGATCACGCGGCTTTCAGCCTCTTCCAGAGAAATAACTTCCCCTTCGAATGTCAGGAGACCCAACCCCTCGTCTGCACCAAGGGATGAGGAATGGACCCCCTGTTTGCCGTTGGGCATTGGTGTTGTCATCGATGGTACGTTTGAAACGCGCGGCAGACTAATTATCGAATTTTTGACATGTGTCTGAAGTTGCGGAAACTCGTCCACAGTGAGTTCATCTGTCTCACTCAAGACGACCGCACGAAAAATGGTGTTCTCTAGCTGGCGTATGTTGCCCGGCCAGTGATACTCGCAAACCATCTCAAGCGCTTCGGTGGAAATTCCGTTGATTTTGCGCCCTTCTTCCGCAGCAAAGCGGGCGATGAAGTGCCGAACAAGTTCGGGAATGTCTTCCTTGCGATCGCGCAGTGGGGGAAGGGTCATCGGGAACACACTCAAGCGATAATATAGGTCTTCCCGAAAATTGCCGTTGCGCACTTCATCAAGAAGGTTCTTGTTGGTCGCTGAAATCAGTCTGATATCAACCTTAACCGGCTTTACCGATCCCACGGGATCGATTTCCCCTTCCTGAATGGCGCGTAGAAGCTTGACCTGAATGTCTAGGGGCAATTCGCCAACCTCATCAAGAAACAGTGTGCCGCCATGGGCTTCCTGGAATTTCCCGATGTGTTTGTCACTGGCGCCAGTGAATGCACCTTTCTCGTGACCAAACAAAATGCTTTCGACCAGGTTTTCAGGCAATGCGCCGCAATTAACTGTCACAAGATTCTGGTCTGACCGGCCACTCATGCCCTGAATGGCTCTGGCGATCATTTCCTTGCCGACGCCTGATTCACCTTCTATCAAAACCGGTATGTTGGATTGAGCCGCTTTTGAGACAATCTGTTTGACGGCTTCCATGGACGGACTTGAGGAGATGATCTCCTTGACGGTAAGTTTGCCCATGCGCTTTTTGGTTATTCGCTTAATCTCGCCCGTCAGCGCCCCCATTTTCAGAGCGTTTTGAAGAGACACTTTCAACCGTTGTGGAGAAGCTGGTTTGACAACAAAGTCAACAGCACCCGCACGCATCGCATTGACCGCAGTTTCAACACCACCCTGGGCAGTTTGGACGATGACGGGTTGTGGAAGTTTTTCAACCGCCATGGCGTTGAGTACAGCGGTTCCATCAACTTCGGGCATGACCAAGTCAAGAATGACGGCCTTGATCTTTTTGCCTTTTTCGCTGGAAAGCGCATCCAGGGCAGCTTGCCCACCGTCTACGCTGAGCGTCTTGTATCCCAATTTTCCAAGAATGCCTTCCAGCAGCCTGCGTTGAACCGGATCGTCATCCACAACCAGAACGAGTTCGCTCATTTTCTTAACCTAATCCCAACTTTGCGTATCCGCAGTGTCCCATTTCGGGTCACAATTATCAGGCGGCGCTGAACATCGGATTAAGTGGTTCGGTTAACAAGGGTTGTTTCCAATCGCTAAAATTTTATCGAATTTACAGCAGCGGTAAAAAAATCGTTGGTTGGTTGATCTCGATATGAAAATCATCCACTTTGGCGCCGCATTTGAACGGGATGGTTTGCATATGAAAATGGTTTTTTCTGCAGAGGCAGCGAGCGAAACAAGTGACACTCGCCTGGGCAATTTGCCTGAATGGAATTTGGGTGACCTCTACGCAGGACTGGATGCGCCTGAATATGAACAGGATGTGCAGAATTGCATCCAGAAATCAGAAGCCTTTGAGAAACAATACGCAGGCAATCTGGAAGAAACCCTTCGAAATAATCCACGTGATCTTGCTTTGGCGATCGCTGAATATGAGGAAATTGAAGAACGCATGGGAAAAATCATGTCCTATGCTGGCCTTGTATATGCTGGTGATACGGCAAATCCCGAACATGCAAAATTTTATGGCGATGCGCAGGAAAAACTGACCAATGCCGGGTCTCACCTGTTGTTCTTCACGCTTGAATTGAACCAGATTGATGACAAAGCGATGCGAGAGGGCATCAAGAATGATGCTTCTCTTGCTTATTATGAACCCTGGTTGACAGATCTCCGCAAAGACAAGCCGTACCAACTTGAAGAACGGTTGGAACAATTGTTTCACGAAAAATCTATCTCGGGGCGTGCGGCCTGGAACCGTCTTTTTGATGAGACGATGTCGTCGCTTGAATTTAATATAGCCGGAAAATCACTTGCGGTAGAGCAGGCCCTCAATTTGCTTCAGGATGTGGACAGGGATGTTCGAAAGGAAGCTGCGGGTGAAATCAATACGGTACTTTCTTCAAATTCCCGCACTTTCACCTTGATCACCAATGCGCTTGCCAAAGACAAGGAAATTTCAGATCGCTGGCGCGGTTTCGAGGATATTGCCGATTCACGGCATCTCGCCAACCGGGTAGAGCGAGAGGTGGTTGACGCCCTTGTTGAGGCTGTCCGTGATGCATTCCCTAATTTGTCGCATCGGTACTATGGCATGAAAGCCAGGTGGCTGGGTCTTGATGTCATGGAGCATTGGGATCGCAATGCGCCTCTTCCCATGCAAGTTGATACTGTGATCAGCTGGAAGGAAGCGCAGAATACGGTCTTGGATGCCTATCGTGGGTTCTCACCAAAAATGGCTGAGATAGCTGGGCGTTTCTTTGATCGCAACTGGATTGATGCGCCGGTCAGAAAAGGTAAATCTCCGGGAGCTTTCGCGCATCCAACTGTGCCGTCAGCCCACCCATATGTGTTGCTAAACTATCTCGGAAAGCCTCGTGATGTGATGACCCTTGCTCATGAACTTGGGCATGGGGTGCATCAGGTATTGGCTGGAGAACAAGGCGCTCTGATGGCGCAGACGCCATTGACGCTTGCAGAGACTGCCAGTGTTTTTGGCGAAATGCTGACCTTCCGGGCCTTGTTGGCACGATGCGAGAACAATACGCAGCGCAAGGCGATGCTGGCTCAAAAAGTAGAGGACATGCTCAACACGGTCGTGCGTCAAATCTCGTTCTACATGTTTGAGCGCAAAGTCCATACGGCACGCAAGGAAGGCGAACTGACCGCCGAAAACCTTGGTGACATGTGGTTGTCCGTGCAAGGTGAGAGTCTTGGGCCAGCATTTCAGTTTGGTGACGATTATCGTTCCTATTGGGCATATATTCCCCATTTCATTCATTCGCCGTTTTACGTCTATGCGTATGCGTTCGGCGATTGTCTGGTGAATTCGCTCTATGCAGTTTACGAGAATGCCGAAACCGGGTTTCAGGAAAAATATTTTGATATGCTCAGAGCGGGCGGCACGAAACATCATAGCGAATTGCTGGCTCCTTTCGGCCTGGACGCATCAAAGCCAGATTTTTGGGCCAAAGGTCTGTCGATGATCACAGGGTTCATCGATGAACTTGAAGCGCTTGACCGGGAATAATGTGCTGAGATATTTTCCGGCAAAGGGGGTAGAGATAATGGTTTTTAAGAAATTCCGAAGTTCACAAGCAATAATTGCAGCGACAATGGCGTCAATGCTATTGGCCGCATGTCAAAGTCAGGAAATCGCAGGACCACCGGTTCTCAACGGTGATTGGGCATCAACGGATGGTGTTTATGTTGCGACATTACTCAATGGCAGCTTTCAAGCAACTGCAAATGATACAGGACAAGTGATCTCTCGCGGTGAATATACTGCTATCTCATCCGAGCAAGTTCAAATCAATTGGACTGGCCTCGTGTCAGGGACAACCAATCAGGCGAATTGCACGAAACCTGATCCAAACCGTTTGGATTGCGTGGATGCCAATGGTAACCGGTTTTCCTTGGTCCGATCTACTACCACAGGATAGCTCTATTCACGGGCAAAATAACGCAGGGGTCGTGAGCTTGTTGCAATTTGCATCAATCGCGTTAAAAAGCATCTGACTAATCGATTACAACTTCACTTGGAGTTCCACACATGGCGAAAAAAGCCGCTAGCAAAGCACCAGCAAACGCAATGGATTATCCAGAGCATGAAAAAACCTATGATATCTTTATCAAGTTTTCTATCTGGACGACCGTGGCTTGTGTTGCTCTGTTGATTGCCATGGCGTTTGGCTTTTTTGGCGGCGGCGGCCTGATCGGTGGCACACTGGCATTTATCGTGCTGATGATTGCCAGCTGGTTTGCACTCTAGTCTACCTTGGATACATACGACAAACTGCCTACCTAATTTGAAGTAAACCGGGCACTTGTTCCGGTTTTCTTAACTCCGCACTTGCATGCGACATAAAATGCCGTATTTTGTCGCGGAACTAATACTAAAGTCTTGCCCCTGGAGGGATTTTCAAAAATGAAACTGTTTGTGCCTCGCGAGAGCCGGGACGGCGAAACCCGTGTTGCGGCCTCTCCCGATACAGTAAAGAAGCTTGTAGGGCATGGATTTGAGGTCCATGTGGAAAAAGGTGCTGGTGTGCCTTCCGGAATTCTGGATAGCCACTTTGTCGATGCGGGTGCCAAGCTTGCTACTGCAAAGTCAGCTGGAGCGGCTGATGTCGTGTTCAAAGTCCTGCGTCCAACAGCTACCGAAGCCAAGAAATACAAAAAGGGCGCACTTGTATTTGCCTCCATGGATCCGTACGGCAGCGAAAAAGAAATTGAAACCATCGGCAAGGCTGGCGTGAGTGCCTTTGCGATGGAGTTCATGCCGCGGATCACACGTGCGCAAGTCATGGATGTGCTTTCGTCACAAGCAAACCTGGCAGGATATCAGGCGGTAATCGAAGGCTCTGCGGCGTATGGTCGTGCCATGCCAATGATGATGACAGCGGCTGGGACTGTTCCCGCTGCAAAAGTCTTCGTGATGGGGGCTGGTGTTGCCGGATTGCAGGCAATTGCGACAGCGCGCCGCCTTGGCGCAATTGTTACTGCAACAGATGTTCGACCCGCTGCGAAAGAGCAGGTCGAGTCCCTGGGTGCTAAATTCGTGGCCGTTGAGGATGACGAATTCAAGCAGGCTGAAACCGCAGGTGGATATGCCAAGGAGATGTCGAAAGAGTATCAGGCGAAACAGGCTGAGCTCGTGGCATCTCACATCGCGAAACAGGATGTCGTCATCACTACAGCACTTATTCCCGGTCGTCCGGCCCCAAAGCTTGTTACCAAGGATATGGTCAAGTCCATGGCGGCGGGGTCCGTATTGGTTGATCTGGCGGTCGAGCGTGGTGGCAATGTTGAAGGAGCCAAGGCAAACGAAGTCACGCAAGTGGGTGATGTTTCGATTGTTGGATACACAAACATGGCTGGTCGCATTCCGGCATCAGCTTCTCTTCTCTATGCAAAGAACCTGCTCGCATTCCTGGAGACCATGGTCGACAAGGAAAGCGGAAAGCTGGAAGTGAACTGGGAAGACGAATTGGTAGAAGCAACACTGCTGACCCGTGACGGGAAAGTGGTTCATCCGAATTTTGCTGCTGCGCCAAAGGCTGCAGCGACCAAGTCGGGCAAATAGGGTTAGGATCGGATTATGAGCGATACAGCTTCAAAGGCAGATGCGCTGCTGAAGGAAATGGAAACCCATGTGGGGCAGGCTGAGTCAGCTGCTCAGGCTGCACGCGGGGTTGCGGAAGAATTGAAAACATTGATCGCTGAACAGGCGACTACTGGAACCGGCGAAGGCATTGCCCAGGCAGCCAGTGCTGCAACAGGCGGAGCGATTGATCCGTTCGTGTTCCAGTTTGCGATTTTCGTAATGGCAATTTTTGTTGGGTATTATGTTGTTTGGTCGGTGACACCAGCACTGCATACACCGCTAATGGCGGTAACCAACGCGATTTCATCCGTTATCGTGGTGGGTGCTCTTCTGGCTGTTGGCATTCAGCTTGCGGGAACTGCGGCAACAACCTTCGGATTTGCGGCCCTTGTTTTGGCATCAGTCAATATTTTTGGTGGCTTTCTCGTCACCCAACGCATGCTAGCCATGTACAAAAAGAAAGAGCGGTAGGAGCTGATCATGGAAAACATTACCGCATTTTTGTACCTGGTTTCAGGCGTTCTCTTCATTCTTGCCTTGCGTGGGCTCTCGCACCCGGAAACATCGCGTCAGGGTAACACGTATGGCATGATTGGTATGGCAATTGCCATTCTCACCACCTTGTTCCTGGCGGCACCTTCTGGTGGCGGTTGGTTGTTGATCCTGTTGGGATTGGCCATCGGTGGTGGCGTTGGGGCTGTGATCGCACAGCGTATCCCCATGACGGCAATGCCCCAGCTGGTTGCCGGCTTTCACTCCCTTGTCGGCCTTGCTGCGGTTCTTGTGGCCGCTGCCGCTCTCTACGCGCCAGAAGCGTTTGGAATTACTTACGGCGGTTCAATCAAGACCGCCAGCCTGATAGAGATGGCGCTTGGCGTTGCCATCGGTGCTATTACCTTTACCGGCTCTATCATTGCGTTTGCCAAACTGGATGGACGCATGTCGGGCGCACCGATCATGTTGCCAGCGCGTCATGCGATCAATCTTGGTCTTGGTGTGCTTCTGGTTGTTCTGACAATTGCGTTTGTTCAGACCGAGAGCACAACGCTGTTTTGGGTGATTACTCTAATCTCGTTCCTGCTTGGCATTTTGTTGATCATCCCGATCGGTGGTGCAGACATGCCTGTTGTCGTTTCCATGCTGAATTCCTATTCCGGCTGGGCCGCTGCTGGTATTGGCTTTACACTTGGGAACCTGGCGCTGATTATCACAGGCGCGTTGGTTGGTTCCTCCGGAGCCATCCTTTCCTACATCATGTGTAAGGGTATGAACCGTTCCTTCATCTCTGTAATTCTTGGCGGATTTGGCGGTGACGATGCAGCGGCAGCAGCGTCTGACGATGGTATCGATCGCACAGTGAAGCAGGGTTCTGCGGATGATGCTGCATTCTTGATGAAGAATGCAGGTAAGGTCATCATCGTACCCGGATATGGTATGGCGGTAGCACAAGCTCAGCATTCACTGCGCGAGCTGGCTGACAATCTGAAAGCCGAAGGTGTTGAAGTGAAGTACGCCATTCACCCGGTTGCCGGTCGTATGCCTGGCCACATGAACGTTCTTCTGGCTGAAGCCAATGTACCTTACGATGAAGTTTTCGAACTCGAAGACATCAACAGTGAGTTTGCGCAGGCGGATGTGGTCTATGTAATTGGTGCGAATGATGTAACCAATCCGGCCGCCCGTGATGATCCGTCTTCCCCGATTTACGGCATGCCGATCCTTGATGTGGACAAGGCGCAAACCTGTCTCTTCGTCAAGCGTTCCCTCGGTTCCGGTTATGCGGGCATCGACAACACATTGTTCTACAAAGACGGAACGATGATGTTGTTGGGAGATGCGAAGAAGATGACGGAAGACATCGTCAAATCCTTCGACTAAGCGAAAGCTTTATTGTGATAAAACTTATTCAAAGCGCCATCGTATTTGCGGTGGCGTTTTACGTTCTGGCGCTTGCCGCGCTTTACTTCCTGCAAGATCGACTTCTGTTTCCTGCACCTCATGCGCTCATTACAGAGCTTCCAGCACCGGCAGAATTTGCAGAGATGAAGACGTCTGATGGTGCACTCCTAAGGCATGTGCGATTCGAGGCAGATGATGGTGCTCCCAAACTGATGTTTTTCCATGGCAATGGTTCATTGGCCCCTTATGAAGTGGCACGGGGGCGACAACTTCATGAAAACGGTTTTGACGTCCTGTTGGTTGAGTATCGCGGTTATGGGGGCAGTAGTGGAACACCGACCGGAAATGATCTGCTGAAAGACAGTCTTGAAGTTTATGATTGGTACAAAGAACGCGATGACGAGTGGATCTTCCTATATGCCCACTCACTAGGGACGGGTGTCGCATCTTATCTTTCTTCGCAGCGCGAAGTTCAATCCATAGTATTGGAGGCGCCGTATTCCTCATTGTCAGACGTCGCTGCTGATCGCTATCCGATTTTTCCGGTAAAGGCCCTGTTCAAACATGAGATTGACAGCGGTAAATTTTTGCAAGAGTCCAAACTGCCGATGCTGCTGTTACATGGAGATCAGGATGCGATTATTCCATACAATTATGGCCGACAGCTTTTTGACAGGCTCGACCCGCAGACTGCCAGTTGGAAATTACTTCCCGGAATCGGGCATAACAATCTTGTTCAGAACGGTTCAGTCGATCTGGCGATCGACCATTTCGTGAAGTCGTTTTAATTGGATTTTGAAAGCTAGAATTATGCGCCGCGTGTGCGGTTCATCCCGTCGCGGGCAGGCTGATATCTTGAATCCAGGCCAAATGCCCTTGAATAGGATTTGAACGCTTTCTTACGCTCGCCCTTACTTTCTTCAATCAAGCCACGGTTCGTCCATGCTTCCGCGTACTTGCTGTCAATCAACAAAGCACGATTGATGTCGGTTAGAGCATTTTCCGTGTCATTGGTTGCAAGGTAGGAAACGCCACGCGCATTATAGGGTTCCGCAGCATCAGGCGCCAAAGAGATAGCGTTCGTGAAGTCCTCAATGGCCTGGTCATGTTTACCGGCGGATTGCAGTATCAGACCGCGTGCGTGATAGGCGCGGGGATTGGTGGTGCCGAGCTGAATTGCCCGCTCGTAATCCCGCATTGCATTTTGTGTCCTGCCGGCAAACCGGTACACATTGCCACGTCCGATATAGGCATCGTCATATTGCGGATTGATTTTCAGTGCTTGGGTGTAGTCTCTCACTGCATTGGCAGGATCGCCTGTCTGGCGATGGATGAGAGCACGGTTCGCATAGGCCTGATAAAACTTCGGATTGAGTTGGATCGCACGAGAGAAGTCAGCAAGTGCTTCTTTGTTTCTGCCCGCTTTTCCAAATGCCGTGCCACGTACATTGTAGGCTTCTGGTGAGTTTGGATTTTTGTTCACAACCTCGGTAAGTGAGGCGATATTGTTTTGTGATCCCTGAAGGGGATCAACCGCAACTGCCTGTTCAATGGGCGTTCCTGCAGAACAACCTGCGAAAATAAGCAAAGCTACCGCAGGCAGTGCTTGTTTCCATTTAGGCTTGTTCATCATGTCCCCACGTAGCCCCCGCTGTGAATCACTTGCATTATTGCAATTTACGGGAAAATTCCCAAAGAAAAAGGCGAGAATTTGATCATCCTCGCCTGCATCTATTCAGCAAAAAGTTGTCGAAATAACGGCTTAGCGACCGTGACGACCAACAATCAAGCCTTCGCGCTGAGCTTTCTTGCGTGCAAGTTTGCGAGTACGGCGAATTGCCTCTGCTTTTTCGCGTGCGCGTCTTTCAGATGGTTTTTCATAGAAATTCCGCAATTTCATTTCGCGAAATACACCTTCGCGCTGCAGCTTCTTTTTCAGTGCACGAAGCGCCTGATCAACATTGTTATCACGTACAAGTACTTGCAAGTTATCACATCCATCTTGATTTGGGTTTTGAGGCAAAAGATAGCGACTTCCGCTAGGCATGCCTGCTGATTGCGGTTCGGATACCAAAGAGCCGAATGAATGTCCAGCATTAATCGGCTTTAATGGGCGATATCTTTGTAAAATGCCCCATTTTGCGTCCATCCCGGGCTTCTTCCTTGCCATATAAGTGCAGCATGGTTTGTGGCATTTCCAATATCCGGGGTGCCTGGTTCACGTCATCGCCAAGCAGATTTTGCATGACACAATTGCTATGGCGGTCTGGATTGCCCAAGGGCTGATCCGTGATTGCCCGAATGTGTTGTTCAAACTGGGAAACAGTGCATGCTGCCTCAGTCCAATGCCCGGAATTGTGCACCCGTGGCGCAAATTCGTTTACCAGCAGGGAGCCATCTTCCAGCAGAAAAAATTCGATTGCCAGAATGCCCACATATTCCAATGAACGTAACACCTTGTCCGCAATGGTTCTGGCATTGTTTTGTGTTGCCTCGGTCGCCTGGGCAGGAATAGTGGATGAGAACAGGATTCCGTCTTTATGGATATTTTCCGCCAGATCGAAAATTGCGATCTTTCCAGATGGAGACCTGGCTGCGATCACCGACACTTCGCGCTCAAAAGGGACGAATCCCTCAAGAATGCAGGAAGTGTTTTCAGCCAGATCCACGGCTTCTTCAATTGAAGCTTTGTCGTCCCTGTTGACCCTGACTTGACCTTTTCCGTCATAGCCCAAGCGCCGAGTTTTGAGGATACCTTTGCCACCAAACTCATCGAGCGCATTTACCAAATCATCCCGTGAGGAAATGTCTTTGAATGGCGCGGTTTCAATTCCCAGGTCATTGAAGAATGTTTTCTCGACCAGACGGTCCTGACTTGTCGCCAGAGCATTGGAACCGGGACGGCAGGGCAGGCGTGACTCAAGCGCTTCGACCGCAGATACATCCACATTCTCAAACTCGTATGTGATTACAAAACAGGCTTCTGCAAGTTGCTTCAATGCTTCTGGATCGTCGTATTTTGCAACGATGTGCTTGTCAGCAACCTCGAAAGCAGGTGAGCCCTCTGCTGGATCCAGGATCATGGTTTTGTACCCGATCCGTGCCGCAGCCATGGCGAGCATCCTTCCCAATTGGCCACCACCAATGATGCCGATGTGTGATCCTGAAGCAATTGCCATCGTCAAACCTCGTCCACCGGTTGTTCAGCCACCGCGGCAGTTCTGCTTTCGCGGAATTTGTCCAGGCGTTCAGCGAGTGCTTCATCTGTGGTTGCCAAAATTGCAGCAGCGAGAAGACCCGCATTTGTGGCGCCGGCCTTGCCAATCGCCAGCGTTCCGACAGGAATACCAGCCGGCATTTGTACAATGGAAAGCAGGCTGTCGTTGCCGGAAAGAGCTGCAGATTGAACCGGTACCCCGAGAACCGGAATTGGCGTAAGGGAAGCAGTCATTCCAGGCAAATGCGCAGCACCACCAGCGCCTGCAATAATGACTTTGATGCCACGGCCCTTCGCAGCTTTTGCAAAATCGTACATTCGATCCGGTGTGCGGTGCGCTGAAACAATCAGGTTTTCATGCGGGATCTCAAGCGTTTCGAGCATTTCTGTGGCATGTTTCATGGTTTCCCAGTCTGATTGACTGCCCATAATAACCGAAACCTTGGCTGCCTCATTGTTCATGATCTTGCTCTCCAGATCGTCCATTGTTCAGGAAAGCGATGTTCATAACAGAATGCGTGTGGAATTCAATTGTTTACCTGCTTCCTGCCTCCATCCTGAAATCAGGCATCAATACCCTGTTAACAATTCATGGGCGTGAAATTAGACAAACCTCATTTTTGCTGCCAAACTGCTTCGGGCAGGGAGCACACAACCCGACCTATTAGGTCCCAGTTTGAAACACAAACAGGAGGTCAGTGAATGGCTGTTCAATCCCATATTGAATCTTTGAAAATGCGGCATCAAGAGCTTGAAACAAAGTTGGAAGAAATGATGGCGATGACCAGCGTCGATGAGGTCGGAATATCCGATATCAAGCGCAAAAAACTCCAGATCAAAGATAGGATTGAAGAATTACAACAGCAACGGGAGTTGAATTAGAAGCCCGACCCTAACTCCGTTAGGTATTCCGACACCTTTATATTGATCTTGGCCAAACAATGACGCATGGATTGAGCAGGCTCTATCCATGACTTTCGGAGTTTGAACTGAGATGGCTGATCTTAATCGCTGCCGCTTGATGTTGGCAGCATCGCCTCAATCCACATCCTCTGAGCAGTTGATCGCTGCATTGGGTAAAGACGATATCGCGAGCATCATTCTGTATTGCCATGACGAGGGTTTTCAAGGATTTGCCGAATTTTGTGAAGCTGTGGTGCCACATGCGCAGTCCCATGATATTGCGGTTCTCGTAGCTGATGATACTCAAACTGCAGGTCGCAGTGGTGCGGATGGCTATTATCTGGAACGGGAAAGAAGCAATCTGAATGATGCGCTTGCCCGTTTTTCGCCACAGAAAATTGTAGGCTGTGGCGGCATGTTGGATCGTGATCAGGCACTTAAAATCGGTGAAACCGGTATCGACTTTGTGGTCTTTGGCAAGCTCGGCCGGGATAGTCATGCAGAACCACATCGCAAAAACATAGCGTTGGGGCAATGGTGGTCTGAGTTTGTAGAATTGCCGAGTGTTGTTTTGGGCGGTAACGCTGTTGAAAGTGTGGTCGATGTGGCGAAGACAGGTGCTGATTTCGCAATGTTGGAACAGGCGGTTTTTGCCAAGTCTGAAAACCCCCACAATGTTGCAGCGGCAATTGCAAAAGCCAATAAACTGCTCGATGAGCATGCTCCCGTATTAGAGGAGGCGGATGGTTGAGAGGCTATCTTGCAATTTTCTGTTCTGCTGTTTTGTCAGGTTCTGTTTTCGCGCATGCAGTTTTTGCCGAAAAGCTGACGGAAGGCACTTCAGACAAGGATCTCTCTACAGAACAGGTTGTAAAATCTGGTGAAGAGATTGAGAGCCGGATTGGAGGGGCTTTTTCAGCCGGGGAAAATCAGCCGGATGAGGAGCAGCCGGCAAGTACATCTCCGAAAGTTGATCTAGCGTTTGGTGCCTACCAGCGCGGCATGTACCTAACGGCATTTAAACTCGCGCTTCCCCGAGCAGAAGCAGGAGATGCCGCTGCTCAGACGCTGATAGCGGAGTTGTACGATTTGGGCAGGGGGATTGGTAAGGATGCCAAGAAAGCCGCGGAATGGTATTCGGTTGCAGCAGCTTCCGGGAACCGGGAGGCAAAATTTGCGATGAGCATGAAGCTCTTGCAAGGTCAGGATGTGGAGCAGGATACCAAACGTGCCCTTCAGATGATGGAAGAAGCCGCAGATGCAGGGCACCCAGTGGCCATGTTCAATTTTGCCAATCACATTATTGACCAGAGACCTACAACTGCTGGCTACAGGCGTGCCTTGCCCTATCTTGAAAAAGCCGCAGAATATCGATTGGCTGATGCTTACTACCTGCTTGCACAGATTTATCAGGAAGGGCTTGCAACCGGATATGGTGAACCATTGGTTGCACGTAAATGGCTGATCAAGGCGGCAGAATCAGGGATAGACACAGCCCAGGTTGATCTCGCGATTTCGTACACCAACGGATTTGATGGTCCCAAGGATCTGGAAAAAGCACATCAGTGGTTTGAAGCAGCAGCACGGACCGGAAATGTGATCGCCCAAAACCGGTTGGCTCACATGCTGTTCCAAGGTTCCGGCGTCAAAAAAGCCCCGGAAGAAGCTGCGGTCTGGCATATTCTGGCAGCTCGGGCAGGAAGAGCTGATCCCATTCTCGACCAATATATGCTGCAGCTTGATATGGAAACGCGGCAAAAGGCAATTTCACGCGCAAACCGGTGGCCGTTTTAATAGCGATTGCTGCTCTCTTGGCATTATCCGCTTGCGTATTGTGACGACATGTGGTCAATCGCTCACATCTCAAACTATTCTCAAGCTTGGAGAGGCCATCTCAAGGCCCTTTTTTGATATGAAGATCAACGGAAACGAAATCAAACCCGGCAATGTGATTGAACACAAGGACTCACTTTGGGTCGCGGTGAAAACAAATGCCGTGAAGCCGGGAAAGGGTGGCGCGTTCAATCAGGTTGAACTGAAGAACCTTATAGACGGGCGCAAAGATAATGAACGCTTCCGCGCAAGTGAAACCGTTGAAAAGGTTCGCCTTGAGCAAAAAGATTTTCAATATCTTTATGCGGAAGGAGAGATGCTGGTTTTCATGGATACGGAAACTTACGAACAGCTTGAACTGCAACGCGAGTTTGTTGGCGATCGTTCAGCCTTCCTTCAGGATGGTATGACAATCACGGTTGAACTCTATGAGGAGCGACCGATTGGTGTAAAATTGCCTGATCAGGTCACGCTGAAAATCGAAGAAGCCGATCCGGTGGTGAAAGGTCAGACCGTCTCGTCGTCTTACAAGCCAGCGGTTATGGAAAATGGTGTGAAAGTCATGGTCCCACCGTTTATTGAAGCGGGTGAAAGCATCGTAGTCGATACCAACTCAATTGAATATATCCGGCGCGCAGAATCATAAGATCGGTATAGTTCTTTGGCCCGCTCAGCACTTCTAAATGTTATGACCAATGCCGCCTTCAAGGCGGGGCGCTCGCTATCGCGTGACTTTGGTGAGGTTCAGAACCTTCAGGTGTCTCGCAAGGGAACAGGAGATTTTGTCACCAATGCTGATTTGAAGGCAGAAAAGATTATTCGTGAAGAGCTTGCGGAAGCCCGACCGAAATTTGGATTTCTCATGGAAGAAAGCGGCGAGATCAAAGGTGAAGATCCTCAGAACCGCTGGATTGTTGATCCACTGGACGGCACGCACAATTATATGCATGGATCACCACACTTTTGCATTTCTATTGCGTTGGAGCGCGAGAAAGAAATCGTTGCCGGTGTGATCTACAACCCGGCAACAGATGAACTTTTTGTTGCTGAGCGCGGGCAGGGTGCCTTTGCAAACGATACACGCATGCGAGTTGCCGCACGTCGGGAGCTTGTTGATTGTCTCGTTTCCACCAATATTCCGAGGCTTGGACAAACCGGCCACAAACGTGCTCTAGCGCAACAGGCGGCGGTGATGAAGCAGACCATTGGTGTGCGCTGTAGCGGCTCCACAGCGCTTGATTTGGCCTACGTGGCTGCAGGCAGATTGGATGGAACATGGCAATCCGGACCGCAAGCCTGGGATTTTGCAGCAGGCATTATTATGATCAAGGAGGCTGGTGGTTACGTTTCTGCCCTCAATGGCACGCGTGACATGTTCGGGTCGGGAACAATTCTCGCTGGCAACGAACGTATCCACAAGCAATTGGGTGACGTGGTTCGTGCAGCAAATGTTGGGCAATAAGTCCTTTTAATTGCCGCATATAGCGTCTAACTTCTTGCTACTGATTTGTTTTATCAGGCCTGTAAACTAGCGGCTGGCAACGGGAGGGCGAAGCGTGGCTAGGGAATTTGATCCGCACAAGCTTTCGAATCCGAGTGTATTTCTGCTCAGCATGATCATATTTCTGATCATTGCGGGCTTTCTTGCGTCCATACTCTACCGACAAATTTTTGAGGCTTTTCAGACCAATCCAGGCCTTAACGGTCTGATTTTGGGCGTATTGGTTGTCGGCATATTGCTTTCCCTGATCCAGGTCGTCCGGCTTATTCCAGAAGTGCGATGGGTCAACAGTTTTCGCCTTGGTAATCCAGACCTTGAAACCAGTCGCGGGCCTGTTTTGCTGGCGCCCATGAAGGCACTGCTGGGTCAGACTGGACAGGATATGTCGATTTCGGCAACCTCCATGCGGTCAATTCTGGATTCGATTGGCAACCGCCTTGATGAGAGTCGCGATATTTCACGTTATCTGATTGGCTTGCTGGTGTTCCTGGGCTTGCTCGGAACCTTCTGGGGATTACTGCAAACGATTGGGTCAATTGGCGATACAATCCAGTCGCTAGACCCGAGCTCAGGCGATACGAATGATATTCTGGATTCATTAAAAAGTGGATTGAAAGCACCACTTGATGGCATGGGAACTGCTTTTTCGTCGTCCCTTTTCGGTCTTGCAGGCTCACTGGTCGTTGGCTTTCTTGATCTGCAGGCGGGCAGGGCGCAGACACGGTTTTATACCGAACTCGAAAACTGGCTGTCCTCAGTGACTGACCTTTCAAGCGATGGCCTTTCTGCCAATGCCAGTGCGGACGAGGTGCGTGCGCATCTTGATCAACTCACTCAGCGTCTTCAGTCTGGCGGCGGTGGCGCGCGTGTTACTGAGGCTTTGGGAAGTCTCGTTGACAGTATTCAGCAGATGGTTCGCCACATGCGCTCAGAGCAGGAAATTACCCGTCAGCAATTGCAACAACAAGAAGCCCAACAGAAGGAAATCCTGATGCTGATGCGGCGTATGAATGTCTTTTTTGACAAAGCGTCAAAGGAATAGGGATCTGAACCTTGAGTGTTGGGTCACGATATCGCGAAAGATCAGTCAATTATTGGCCCGGATTTGTGGACGCCTTGGCGACCCTTCTTCTGGCGATCATGTTTCTTTTGTCGGTATTCGTGCTGGCCCAGTTTCTCCTTAGCCAGGAAATCACTGGCAAGGATCAGGTTCTTAACCGTTTAAACTCACAGATCGATGAACTTACTTCCCTGTTGGCACTTGAGCGGGCGAACAAACAGGATTTGGAAGATTCCATCGCAAACCTTCAGGCATCCCTGACTTCAACAGAAAGCGAACGAAGCCGGCTTGAGGAACTGCTCGCCGCTGGCAATACGGATACGGCCGCAACGGAAGAAAAGATCGGCTCACTAACAAGCCAGATTGATGAAGAAAAGCAAATCAGTCAGCGCGCGCTCAGCCAAGTGGAGTTGTTGAACCAACAGATTTCCGCGCTTCGTCGCCAGATCGCAGCGCTTGAAGACGCTTTGGACGCATCCGAAAGCCGTGACCGCGAAAGTCAGACAAAGATCGCCGACCTTGGCAAGCGATTGAATGTTGCGTTGGCGCAACGTGTTCAAGAGTTGAACCGTTACCGTTCTGACTTCTTCGGTCGCTTGCGGGAAATTCTGGGTGGCCGCTCTGATATACGGATTGTGGGTGACCGGTTTGTCTTCCCTTCCGAAGTTTTGTTTGCCTCTGGTGGAACCGACCTCAATGAGCAGGGACAGACAGAGATGTTGAAGGTGGGTCAAGCTCTGATTCAGATTGGTTCAGAGATTCCAGATGATATTAATTGGGTTCTTCGCGTTGACGGTCATACAGACAATATCCCACTTTCGGGAACAGGAAGAATCCGAGACAACTGGGAACTTTCTTCAAACCGCGCCACTTCAGTGGTACGCTTTTTCATCGAGCAGGGAATTCCGGCCAACCGCCTGGTAGCGGCAGGCTTCGGGGAATTTCAACCTCTTGAAGATGCGGATACCGATGAAGCGCGGGCAAAGAACCGCCGCATCGAATTGAAATTAACGGAAAGATGATGGCTGAACAGGCAGATGTAATCATTGTTGGTGGTGGACTTGCCGGGCTTGTCTCCGCCCATGAGCTAACCAAGCGGGGCAAGAAAGTTCTGCTGTTGGATCAGGAAGGTGAGCAGAACCTTGGCGGTCAGGCATTCTGGTCGCTGGGTGGTCTTTGTATGATTGACACACCCGAGCAACGTCGAATGCGCATTCGGGACAGTCGGGAACTTGCAACGCAGGACTGGTTGGGTTCTGCACAGTTTGATCGTGATGAGGATCACTGGCCTCGCCAATGGGCACATGCCTATCTGCAATTCGCGCATGGTGAGATGCGGTCTTATTTGCATGACCTGGGGATGCGTTGGTTTCCGGTTGTTGGCTGGGCCGAGCGTGGTGGATCGTTTGCCGACGGGCATGGTAATTCCGTCCCGCGCTTTCATATCACCTGGGGCACCGGAGAGGGCATTGTCGAACCCTTTGTCAATCTGGCTTATGAAGCTGCCAAGACCGGGTTACTAACTTTCAAGTTCCGCCATCAGGTATCTAAGTTGATCAAGAAAAAAGGCGCTATCGTTGGCGTGTCGGGTGAGGTTCTGGAGCCGACAAGTGTAAAGCGCGGTGAACAGAGCAGCCGTGAAGTGGTGGGTGATTTTGAGTATCACGCGCAGTCGGTGATTGTGTCCTCTGGTGGCATTGGCGGAAATCTGGATTTGGTTCGCAAGAACTGGCCAACCAAACGATTGGGCGCGGCACCCAAGAACATGATCTGTGGTGTACCAGCGCATGTCGATGGACGAATGGTTGACATCAGCCGGAAGTCCGGTGCTTCCATCATCAATGAAGATCGTATGTGGCACTACACGGAAGGCGTCAAAAACTTCGATCCGATTTGGCCAAAGCACGCGATCCGGATACTGCCGGGCCCCTCATCCATGTGGTTTGACGCAGAAGGCAATCGGATGCCTGCACCTTATCTGCCGGGCTTCGATACAAACGGGACATACAAGCATATCCTCTCAACGGGCTATGATTACTCGTGGTTTATTCTGACCCAGAAAATCATCGAGAAAGAGTTTGCACTGTCTGGCTCTGAGCAAAATCCTGACCTCACGTCGAAGAAGTGGTTGGAAGTGCTTAAGACGCGTCTTGGCAAAGGGGCTACTCCGCAGGTGGAAGCCTTCAAGGAAAAGGGCGAAGATTTTGTGGTGCGCGATGATCTTGAAAGCCTGGTTGCAGGGATGAACCAGATCGCCGGGGGCGGCTTGCTTGATTACCAAAAAATCAAGTTGCAGATCGAAGCGCGGGACCGTGAGATGGACAACCCATTCACCAAGGATGCCCAGATCATGGCGATCCACTCTGCCCGCAACTATATCGGCGACAAACTGATCCGCACAGCCAAGCCACACAAGATATTGGACCCATCCGCCGGCCCGTTGATCGCGGTACGCCTGAGCCTTCTGACACGTAAGACACTGGGTGGAATCCATACCAATCTTGACAGTCAGGTGCTGGATAAAAACGGCGAGCCGATTGAAGGCCTCTATTCAGCCGGCGAGGTAGCTGGCTTTGGTGGCGGTGGCTATCATGGTTACAATGCACTCGAAGGAACTTTCCTCGGCGGATGTATTTTCAGCGGCAGGAAAGCCGGGCAGGCGGCGGGGTAGGTTAGTATCCGAATTGAATTTTAACTAACTTAGTGGGAGTTATACATGAAAAATCTACGTCTCTTGATTACAAGTGCTTTTCTGTGCTTCGTTTTCAGCGGCAGTTTGGCAAACGCTAATAAACAAGTTGCCATTGATACTTGTGAGTTAGTGGATAAACTCGTGAGCGGCGGTGGTGAGGCCGGTTTAGTCAAGATTTCGGAAATGTTTTCATGGGATGAAGACCTTGCGGCAAAAGTTCCGAATGCATTGGGTGCTTTAAAAAATTATGAGTACACCAAAGGTAGAGCAGTGATAGTCGCCGACTTCGAAGATATATCTGTACAACATTTTGTCGCAATTGCGACCAAGAACAGTGGGGCTTTATATTTTCGGATGACTTTTGAGAGCTATCGTGGAGAGTTGGTGTTGCTCAATATTGATTTCAATGATGACATCAAAAAGATAATGCAAAAATCTGGACCGTTCCTTCAAAATCCGGTAGATATTGAGTGTTAGGATAAAAGCCCCCAAAAATTCACATTTGCAGCCTGTTTTTGACCACTTCCGGTTTTAGTTTTCGCACCGACAGACCTGAAGGAGTGCCCCATGATGGCAGAAACCGTGTTTGTGATGACTGTTCTTGGTTGCGGTAACCAGACCGATGCTTGTGATTTTGTTGCCGAACCGGAAGCAACCTATGTCAGTCAACTCGATTGTGAAGCTGCTGTAGAAAAGACGCTGCTCGATTACCAGCACGCTGCTTATCCGGTTTTGGTTGGGGATTGCGCGGAGAGACCGGGGACAGTGCAGGTGGTGAAGGTCGAGCCAAGACCTGCTGAACCAAACAGGTTTGAACAGCTGAGAGCCGATGCTGATGCTTTTGAGCCTTTTGGCAGGGTTCGTGTCTTGCTATCCGATATTTCAGACGGCTCCGAAAGTACCTTCAAAAAACTGGGTAGTCTTTTGAGGCAAGATTAAAAAACCGGATGCTCTCGCACCCGGTCTCCAGATCTCTTAGGCATACATCCTGAGCTATGTAGGCCAGCCGCCAATCGCCTTTACTTCGACAAATTCCTCGATGCCCCATTTGCCACCTTCACGACCATTTCCCGATTGTTTCATGCCACCGAAAGGTGAGCCTGAACCGCGCGCCTGGCCGTTCATGTCAACCATGCCGGAGCGCAGTTCACGCGCAACGCGACGCGCTTTCTCTGGGTCTGTGGTCTGCACATAATTGGTGAGGCCATAATCCGTGTCATTGGCGATTGCGATGGCTTCTTCTTCGGTGTCAAACGGCATCATCGACAGGACCGGGCCAAAGATTTCTTCACGCATGATGGTCATGTCGTTGTTGCAATCTGCAAAAACCGTCGGGCGTACAAAGAAGCCCCGGTTCAAACCTTCCGGCCGACCAACGCCACCCGTCACAAGACGTGCACCTTCATCGATGCCTTTTTGGATCAGATCCTGAACCTTGTTGAATTGAAGTTCTGAAACCAGTGGCCCGATGTGGCGGCCCTCTGCACTCGCGGCATTGACGGAAGTTGCCTCGGCTGCTGCTTGTGCTTGCTCCACCGCGTCATCATAGCGTGAGCGTTCAACCAACATGCGGGTAGGTGCATTGCAGGATTGCCCCGTATTGTTGAAACAACGGATAATGCCCTGCTTTACGGCTTTTGGATCAGCGTCGGCAAAGACCAGGTTAGCGCCTTTTCCGCCAAGTTCGAGACTAACGCGTTTGATGGTCTCTGCGGCCGCAATTGTTATCGCTCTGCCTGCACGGGTTGAGCCGGTGAAGCTCACCATGTCCACATCTTTGTGTGCAGAAAGCTGCGAGCCAACACCCGGGCCATCGCCATTGACCATGTTGTAGACGCCTGCAGGCACTCCAGCCTCATCCATGATCTCGGAAAAGAGAATGCCGGATAGAGGCGATTGTTCAGACGGTTTCAACACCATGGTGCAGCCAGTCGCGAGCGCTGGCATGACTTTCAAAGTGATCTGGTTCATTGGCCAGTTCCATGGTGTGATCAAAGCGCACACACCGATGGGCTCATGAATGATATGCGTGCTCTCCTCGCCTTCACGAAGCGGGCCTTCAAACTCATAATCTTTCAGAGCTGAGATAAATGCATTGAGGTGAAACGACCCGGTTCCGGATTGCTGAACCTTCGCCATATCGATGGGTGCACCCATTTCACTAGAGATCGCAGCTGCCATTTCATCTGAACGCTTTGTGTAAACTTCGAGGATGCTCTCAAGAAGTTCAAGACGCTCGGCTTTCGTGGATTTTCGCCATGTTGAAAAAGCAGATTTTGCAGCTGCCACAGCAGCGTTCGTGTCTGCCTCACCGCCCAGAGAAATGGATGTAACCGCTTCCTCGGTAGAGGGGTCGATGACCGGGAAGCTGGTTCCTGCCCGAGGCGCTACCCATTTGCCATCAATATAGAAATTTGCTGCGTTTTCCATGCCGCACTACCTTTCGTGCAAATTCAAGTTGGTTTGTGATCTTATCTCACGCTGAACTACTTCGGGCTAGCTCAAAAGCGTCAGGCCAAGATCGTGATGTATATAAAGGAATCAAGCGGCATCAAACTGCAGTTTTGCAAGGCCAGCATAGATGCCTTTTTTCGCAATCAGCGATTTGTGGGTGCCTTCTTCCATGATGCGACCCTTGTCCATAACGATGATCCGATCTGCTTTCAGAATGGTCGCAAGACGATGGGCGATAATAATGGTCGTTCGGCCGTGCATCAGGCGGTCCAAGGCGTCCTGAACAAGCTTTTCGCTTTCTGCATCCAGCGCGCTGGTTGCTTCATCCAGAAGGAGAACAGGCGCATCACGCAGGATTGCGCGTGCGATCGCGAGGCGCTGACGTTGTCCGCCTGATAGAGTTACCCCGCGTTCACCCAATTGTGTGTCATAACCCTCTGGCAGGTTTGAGACAAAATCATGCGCGTTGGCAGCCTTGGCCGCATTGATGACTGTTTCCCGATCCACATTGTTCCGGCCATATGCAATGTTTTCAGCAACCGTAGAAGCGAAAATGACGGATTCTTGGGGAACGACTGCAAACTGGTCGCGAAGGGTTTCCGGGTCCAGTTCCGTTAAAGGTACATCATCCAGTTTAACGGAGCCGGATTGCGGGTCATAAAATCTAAGCAACATTGAGAAAACCGTGCTTTTGCCCGCGCCTGATGGACCGACAATGGCAACCGTTTCGCCAGGCTTGATCGTCAGGCTGAAATCTTCCAGCGCTGCATATTCTTCACGGGTCGGATATCTGAACTCGACATTCTCAAATGCCATTTCGCCTTTGACATTTTCTGGCAGGGGCGTTGGCTTTTCCGGAGCGACAATTTCAGACTGCGTGTTCAAAAGTTCCACCAAACGTTCCGCGGAACCGGCTGCCTGGGAAAGCTCGCCCCAAACTTCCGACAATGCACCAAACGAGCCTGCGGCAAATACGGCATAAAGCAGGAATTGGCTCAGCGTGCCCGGCGACATGGTGCCGTTGAGCACATTGTTTGCGCCAACCCACAGCACTGCGACGACACTTGAAAGGATCAGGAAAATCGCAAATCCGGTCAGGAATGCGCGTGTCTTGATTGCGAGTCGTGCTGCATCAAAGGCAAAGTCAACGGCTTTGCTGAACCCTGAACGAACGTTTCTCTCATTGGTATAGGATTGCATGGTGCTCACCGCGCCAATGGATTCAGAGGCGTAGGCTGTCGCTTCAGCAAGTGTGTCCTGCGCCTGCCTGGAACGTTTCCGGACCCGTCTCCCAAACATGATAATCGGCAAGATGATCAGAGGAATTGCCCCAACAACGAACATTGAGAGCCAAGGAGAAGTATAGATCATCATCGTGACCGCCCCGATACCAAGCAGGGTGTTTCGCAATGCGAGGGAAGCGGTTGCGCCAACAGCTGACTTGATCTGCGTTGTATCAGCGGTCAATCGCGAGACAATCTCACCAGAACGGGCAGTGTCAAAAAAGGTGGCACTGAGGCGTGTCACATTGTCAAAGACATCCTTGCGCAGGTCAGCGACGATGCGCTCACCAAGCCAGATGACGAAATAGTAGCGGCACGAGCTTGCAACTGCCAAAACTAGACCGATCAGGATCAATACTGTGAAATAGGAGTTTACCAGCTCCGGATTACTGTCAGAGAAACCATGATCGATCACGCGTCTTACAGCCATGGGCAAAGTCAGCGTTGTTACCGCTGCAAGTAACAGGAAAAAGATTGCCAGGATGACCTGTGCTTTGTAGCGACTGATATAGGGCAGCAGTTTTGACAACGGCTGCAAAGACCGATCGCGTTTGTTATCTTGAGGATTTTCGGCCATCGGCAAATCAGGCTCTTGTCTACGGTTGGTCATTGATGTATAGACCGTCCAACAAAAGCCGTGGGCAGCCCCCGCGGTTTATTCATTGTATAGGCAAAAAAAACAAGTTCCGATTGGCGGATGCGTTAAAAAGTGCATTTCAATCGGCAGAGGATACGACGATGAAAAAGGATACTCATCCAGATTACCACACCATCAAGGTGGTGATGACGAACGGTACAGAGTTTGAAACCCGCTCTACATGGGGCGCAGAGGGTGACACAATGAACCTTGATATCGACCCGACATCTCATCCGGCATGGACAGGTGGTGATCGTCAATTGATGGACCGCGGCGGCCGCGTATCACGCTTCAACAAGAAATACGAAGGACTTGGGATTTAAGTCCTCTTTCGAAGCCCAGAATTACAAAACCCGGTCCATTTGGCCGGGTTTTTTGTTTGGAGAATGCGGTTTTGTTACCGTTTCACAGCACCCAAGGCTGTTGATAGCAGGTCAATCTGCTGACCAACCGGGTTTCCTGTATTAGAAGAGCCGACAGTCTCTCTAGCTTCGCCATACAACTCGTTGTCCAGTGTCATCACACGATTTCGCAATGTCAGAGAGCGGGCAACCAGTTCAACGAATTCTCTTGGTAGTTCTGTCCAGCCAGGGCTGTCGATTTGCGGATTGCTGTCGTCCAGTTTGATCTTCTTTTTCTCTTCAAGCAGCTGGTCGCGGGTCATTTCACCTTCGTTTGCCGCGCGTTGAAGCAGTAACCATGAAGCAAGTTGCATCAATCGCGTTGTCAAGCGCATGGATTCAGATCCATACAGCATCGCTGTAGAACGTGAGAGGCCCTTTGCCTGTTCCCGTCCTTCACCATCCAGAAAAGAGGCGCTTTCCTCCACAAGGGTCATTCCATCCTGAAAAAGCACCTTGAATTTCTCAGAGGATGCAAATTTTTCTGCAAGATTAATAGGAATGCTCACGGAATAACCCCAAACGACCGTTCATGTTTAACAAATGGTAAACTAGTGCAGAAAGTGTTGTTGGTAAAGAATGTAGGTCTGGCGTGGTTAATATCCACAATCGCGAAAATTTTTTCATAAGAATCAGCGGATTTTGCCTTTGGAGCGGCAAAAAAAAGAGCCGCAAAGCGGCTCTGAAAAGTTAACAGGGAGGCGTCAAACAGGCGACGCTTCGTCTGCCC
>JAAUYH010149046.1_pt1 | contig 26696 bp, 25 predicted proteins | sample 7278061 | NCBI WGS metagenome assembly JAAUYH01 (sample SAMN14350203, study PRJNA611818) | marine sediment metagenome | isolation source: surface marine sediment (0.6m) | place: French Polynesia: Moorea | collected 2018-08
CGCCATCGCCGACCCGCCCCGGAGGGGAGGCGATTTGCTTGCGTCTCATATCGCATTGAGGTCGTTCGGACTTTGCTGGGATAAATCGAGCCGTTCAGACGTCTTGGCCGCCTCCCCGCGGGTCGGCGATGGCGCGGCTTCATGCTTGATACGCAATGACCGCACCAGGCCGATAACCGACCTTCGACTTCCTCATACCGAAACGTGCCCGAGACAGCGTTTTGCCGATCTCGATCGCCGTAGCGGCGGCGGCGCGCAATCGCCGGGTTGCGGCTGATGATGGCTCTGACAACCAACCTGGCGCGGCACTCGGCGCACCCGTCCCGGGGCTAGCTGCGCTGCCCCAGCCTCCGCAGCCTTGCCTCTCTGAGCCGGGCGAAGTCGTCGCCGGCGTGATAGCTCGAGCGCGTCAGGGGCGTGGCCGAGACCATCAGGAACCCCTTGCCATAGGCGGCTTTCTCGTAGCTCGCGAACTCGTCGGGCGTAACGAACCGGTCGACGGCGTGATGCTTTGGTGTCGGCTGCAGGTACTGACCGATCGTCAGGAAATCGACATCGGCCGCGCGCATGTCGTCCATCACCTGCAGCACCGCCTGCCGGTCCTCGCCCAAGCCTACCATGATCCCGGACTTGGTGAACATTGCCGGGTCGATTTCCTTGACCCGCTGCAACAGACGCAGCGAGTGGAAATAGCGCGCACCGGGCCGGACCTCGGGGTAGAGCCCCGGTACGGTTTCGAGGTTGTGGTTGAAGACGTCGGGCCCGGCCTTGACCACGACCTCCAGCGCCTCGGGCGCGCATTTCAGAAAGTCCGGGGTGAGGATTTCGATGGTCGTCCCCGGCGCCTGCCGCCGCACCGCCCGGATCGTCTGGGCGAAATGTTCGGCCCCGCCGTCGGCGACGTCGTCGCGGTCAACCGAGGTGACGACGACGTGGTTCAGCCCCAGCTTTTTCACCGCATCGGCCACGCGCCCCGGCTCGAACACATCCAGCGCGTCGGGTTTGCCGGTGGCCACGTTGCAGAAGGTGCAGCCGCGCGTGCAGATCTCGCCCATGATCATCATCGTGGCGTGGCCCTGGCTCCAGCATTCGCCGACATTGGGACAACCCGCCTCTTCGCAAACCGTCACCAGGTTATGTGCGCGCATGATGTCGCGGGTCTGCCTATAGCCGGCCGACACCGGCGCCTTGACCCGGATCCAGTCGGGTTTCTTCGGCTGGGAGCTATCGGCGCGATGCGCCTTCTCCGGATGCCGTTCGGTGGGGATTTTCAGATCGCGCGAGGTCAAGACACATCTCCCTGGTCGCCCGATGATGTAGCCGAACCGGCCGCCGTTGTCGAACCGGCTGGCGTCAAGCCCGGCCTGCGCCGCGCGCATAGCTGACCAGTTCCCGCCCCGCATCGCCCAAGAGCGCGGCCAGATCACCGGCCCAGCCGTCATCCTCGCTGGTGGACCGGCGGGCCAGCGCGACCATGCGCGCAGGTTCCGGCGCCGCGAACCGGCGCAGTTCCAACCCCTTGAACGCCCCGGCCTCGGTGCGCAGCGCGATCTCGGGCAGAAAGGTCAGCCCGAACCCTTCGGCCACCAGGCCGCACAGCGTGGAAAGCGACGAGGCACCCAGGTCGACCCGTTTCGACAGGGTGGCGAACCCGCAGGCCTCGAGCGCCTGATCGGCCAGGCAGTGCCCTTCGTCCAGCAACAACAGCTGGTCCGGCGGCACATGGGACGGGCCGAGCCGATGGGCGGTCTCCAGCGTCTCGAGCCGCGCGGACGAGCCGGCCAGCACGAACCGGTCCTCGAACAGCGGCTCGGCCACCAGCCCAGGTTGAGTCACGGGCAGCGAAATCACCGCCGCGTCCAGCTGACCGTCGAGCAATCCGTCGATCAGCTGCGCCGTCTGCGCCTCGCGGACGCGGATGTCCAGCGTGATGTCATGCGCCCGAAGCCGGGTGAGCGCCAGCGGCAGAAGATAGGGCGCGATCGAGGGAATCACCCCCAGCGTTAACCGCCCCGCCAGCCCCTGCTGCATCCGGACGGCATGTTCCAGATCGCGCATGTCCGACAGAAGTTTCTGCGCCCGGTCCAAAAGCGTTTGCCCCGCCCGCGTCAGGCGGATCTCGCGCGGCAGGCGTTCGGCCAGCGTGACGCCGAGACCGGTCTCCAACTCTTTGATCTGCAGCGACAACGCGGGCTGCGAGATATTCACCCGCGCCGCCGCAGCCCCAAAGGACCGGGTCTCGGCGAGGGCCACGAAATAGGTTAGCTGCTTCATCGTCACTGCCATAGGTTTTTCTTATGAATACGCAAAGAAAATGCAACTTTTAATTATTCCAAGAACTCGCCATAGTGGATGCAGATTTCACAACCTTTGGGAGAAAAGATATGGATGGAAACGACGCCCCTGCCGGCAAGTGCCCCGTGCTGCACACCAGCTTTGGAGTTCAGTCCAACCGCGACTGGTGGCCGAATCAGCTGAACCTGCGCATCCTGCACCAGAATTCCGCCCTGACGGACCCGTTGGGCCAGGCGTTCGATTACGCCGAGGAATTCAAAAAGCTCGATCTCAAGGCGTTGAAGGAAGATCTTTACGCCCTGATGACCGACAGCCAGGACTGGTGGCCGGCGGATTACGGCCATTACGGCGGGCTTTTCGTGCGCATGGCGTGGCACGCCGCGGGCACCTACCGCACCGGCGACGGACGCGGTGGCGCGGGCGAAGGCTCGCAGCGGTTCGCGCCGCTGAATTCGTGGCCCGACAACGGGAACCTCGACAAGGCGCGGCGCCTGCTTTGGCCGATCAAGCAGAAATACGGCAACCGGATTTCCTGGGCCGATCTTCTGGTTCTCGCCGGCAACGCGGCGATGGAATCGATGGGCTTCAAGACCTTCGGCTTCGGCGGCGGCCGCGCCGACATCTGGGAGCCCGAGGAAGACATCTACTGGGGCGCCGAAACCGAGTGGCTGGCCGTCAGCGACAACCCCGAAAGCCGCTATGGCGGCGCACGCGCGCTGGAAAGCGACGACGGCGGCTCGACCGCGCTCGAAAACCCGCTGGCGGCCGTGCAGATGGGCCTGATCTACGTCAACCCCGAAGGCCCCGACGGCAAGCCCGATCCCGTCGCATCGGGCCGCGACATTCGCGAAACCTTCGCGCGGATGGCGATGAACGACTATGAAACCGTGGCGCTGACCGCCGGCGGCCACACCTTCGGCAAGATGCACGGTGCGGGCGACCCGGCCCATGTCGGGCCGGAACCCGAGGCCGCCCCGCTTGAGGCGCAGGGCCTGGGCTGGCTGTCGAGCTACAAATCCGGCAAGGGCCGGGACGCGATCACCAGCGGGCTCGAAGGCGCCTGGACATCTAACCCGATCCAGTGGGATCACGGCTATTTCACGGTTCTGTTCAAATACGACTGGGATCTGGTCAAAAGCCCCGCGGGCGCCTGGGTCTGGACGCCCAAGGACATTCAGGAAGAGGACATGGCGCCCGATCCGGCGGACCCGTCGAAGAAGGTTCCGATCTTCATGTCCACCGCCGACATGGCCATGCGCGAAGACCCGGCTTACAAGAAGATCTCGCGCCACTTCCTTGAAAACCCGGATGAATTCGCCGACGCATATGCCCGCGCGTGGTTCAAGCTGACCCACCGCGACATGGGGCCGAAGGCGCGCTATCTCGGCGACGAGGTGCCGGAGGAAGACCTGATCTGGCAGGACCCGATCCCCGCGGTCGACCACGATCTGATCAACGCCGCCGACATCGACGCGCTCAAGGCGCAGATCCTCGGCTCGGGCCTGTCGGTCGCTGAACTGGTGCAGACCGCCTGGGCTTCTGCCTCGACCTTCCGCGGCTCGGACAAGCGCGGCGGCGCCAACGGCGCGCGCATCCGGCTGGAACCGCAGAAGGATTGGGAGGTCAACCAGCCCGCGCAGCTGGCCAGGGTGCTGGGCGTGCTGGAAGGCATCAAGGACGGCTTCGGCAAGCCGGTGTCGCTGGCCGACCTGATCGTCTTGGGTGGCGGCGCAGCCATCGAGAAGGCCGCAGCGGATGCCGGCCATTCGGTCGCGGTGCCGTTCACGCCGGGCCGGACGGACGCTGCCCAGGACCAGACCGACGCGGAAAGCTTCGCCGTGCTCGAACCCGTCGCCGACGGCTTCCGCAACTACCTCAAGCAGGACTATTCGGTCACGGCCGAGGAACTGCTGGTCGACAAGGCGCAGCTTCTGACGCTGACCGCGCCCGAGATGACGGTGCTGATCGGCGGCCTGCGGGTGCTGGGTGCGAACCATGGCGGATCGCAGCACGGCGTGCTGACCGACAAGCCGGGGCAGCTGAGCAACGACTTCTTCCTCAACCTCATGGATATGGGCGTCGAGTGGAAGCCGGTCTCGAGCGCCAAGGCGGAGTTCGAGGCACATGACCGCCAGACCGGCGATGTCAGATGGACCGGCACGCGGGTCGACCTGGTCTTCGGCTCGAACTCGCAGCTGCGCGCGCTGGCCGAGGTCTACGCCCAGGACGACGCCAAGGAAAAGTTCGTGGCGGATTTCGTCGCGGCCTGGACCAAGGTGATGGACGCCGACAGGTTCGACGTGGCCTGATCGAACCGCCCGGACTCACAGTTGGGGCGCCCCCGCCGGGGGCGCCCTTTTTCATTGTGAGAGTCGTCGTGGTAGGCTTGCCCCGATGAGCCGGCTTGCCGACATTCGCGCAACGAGCCGCTGGAGCGATATCGCCGAGGGCCAGCCGCAGCATGCCGGCATCGCGGTATTCCTGACGCTGGGGGCTCTGCACCTGCTCGGCGACCCAGCCGAGGCACCGCGATTTCTGGGGCTCGATGCGCACGGGTGGGCGCGCCTGTCGATGATTCTGGCACTGGCGCATCAGGGAATCGTGGCGCTGGTGTTCCGGCTGCAACTGCACCGCGCGGTCCTGACCCGTGTCTTCGGACGCCACGATATGACGGTCTGGGCCGCGCTGTTCCTGCCGCTTTTGCTGGCGCGGCCCGCGACGGTTTTCGTGGCGGGCTGGCTCGACACCACACCGCTCACCGGGTTTCGCTGGGCAGAGGTCGCGGCAGGCGCAGCTTTGATCGGCGTGGCCGCCTGGGTGGTCCGGGCGGTTCTGATGGACTTTACCCTGCCCCGCGCACTGGGCGGCGATCACTTCCGGGACGAGATCGCGGCGATGCCGCTTGTCCGGGACGGCCCCTTCGGGGTGGTGCCCAACGCGATGTACGGCCTGGCCTTTCTCGGGCTCTGGGGCATCGCCCTGATGTTCGGATCCTGGAATGCGTTGGTCGCGGCGGCGTTCCAGCATGCCTATATCTGGGTGCATATGCACTGTACCGAGGCGCCGGATATGCGGTGGATCTATGGCGGCCGCGCCGCGTGACGCAGGCTTGCGGCGGCGCGCGGGACGGGTCAAGTTGGGGTGACAGCAACCCCGACGAGCCAGGTCATGCGCACCGAGCCAGTCACGCCGCACGGCGCCCGCTATCGCCTCAGCCGGGCACAGGAATTTCTCAAACCCATCGTTTATGGCGGCAATGACGGGATCGTCACCACCTTCGCCATCGTCGCGGGGTTCGCGGGCGCGCGGGCGGAGGGCGCGGCGGAACTTGGCGTGCTGGCGATCCTGGTCTTCGGCTTTGCCAACCTGTTCGCCGACGCGGTGTCGATGGGGCTGGGCGAGTTCCTGTCCGGGCGGTCGCAGCGGGACCTCTACAACGCCCAGCGGACGCAGGCGCTGCACAGCATCGGCGACGGGGATGGAGAGGCCGACGGGGTGCGCGCGATCCTGCGCGAGCGCGGGCTCGGCGAAGCCGATGCCAAAGATGCCGCGGCGATCCTGAAGCGCAGCCCGGATCTAGTGGCCGACCTGCACATGACCTACCGGATGAACATGGCCGACCCGCGCAGCGCGCGGCCGGCGGCGAACGGGCTGTTCACGTTTCTGAGCTTCGTGATCCTCGGCATCGTCCCGCTGGTGCCCTATTTCATCCTGCCCCCGGTCGAGCTGACCTTCTGGCTGTCGGTGGCGGCGACCCTTGCCGCGCTGGCGGCACTGGGGCTGCTCCGGTGGTCGGCGACCGGGGACGGGATGATCCGCTCGGTCGCCGAGACGGTGCTGGTGGGCGGGATCTGCGCGCTGGTGGCCTATCTGGTGGGTGCGCTGGTGGCGGCGATTTGAGGCTTCACGGCAACGCATCAACATAAAAATGCACGGATAATATATTGAAATTACTCAATATAAGATCCAGCATCGTGACTTCAGACGATCAGCCAGACCCGCCGCTCTCGGCCTTCTTCGCCCAGGTCCCGCTTTCCTGGCTCCAGTATTGTGCCGCACAGCCGGCCGCCGTGAGGCTGCGCCATTGCCCGCGGGCGGCCTCGACCGCCGTCGGATCGTTGCCGTCAAAGAGGATGCAGACCCGGGCGAGCGCCTGAACCTCGTCCCCGGTCACCTCGGCCCCGTCAACCGCCATCAGGCAGTCCGGCGCATTCGCCGCCTCCCCCCCGGTGGTGAGCAAAACGGGCTGGTCGGCATCGAACGGCCCGCCGGCCCGGCCATGCGGCAGAAAGCCCTCCTCCGGGCCGAGCCAGAGCTTTTCGTCGAGCCAGTCCATGCGGTCCGGCGATGTGCCGCGCACCGCGATACGCCAGCCGGCCGCGCGCGCCTTTCCCAGAAGCGTGGGCAAGGTCGCCTCGAGCGGCGTCCGGGTCAGGTGGTAGAAATAGACCTCGCCCATCACGCGTGTCCGGTGCGCGGGTCGAAATCGCCGAAGGTCCAGAAATGGCCCTCGGGATCGGCGACGGTAAAGCTCGAGCCCCCATAGAACTGGTCCTGCAGCGGCAGGATGATCCGTGCGCCGCGGTCGACTGCATGCGCATAGCGCTCCGCGACATCGCGGATAACGGCATAGATCGTCGTCGTTTCGCGCCCGCCGATCTCGGCCGGGTCGGCCATGCAGGCGTCGAACGGGCCGTCGTTCGGCGGGCCGAACATCATGAAACCGTCGCCGACCCTCATCTCTACATGAGATATTTTTCCGTCTTCCGAACGGTATACAGCGTGTTCCTCAAGTAGCAGCACATCCTTGAGCCAGGCCAGCATGGACTCGCAGTCGAGATAGCGGGTGGCGGGGATCAGCATGGCGTGAGTTCCTTTCGCTGTGCCTAGCATAGCGCGAGTCTGTGCCGCGGTGCAGTGCGGAATGGTATTTACCGAAATCAGCCAGCTGCAATTCCCCTTGGCGCGGAATCAAGGCTGAAGGCAGCGAAAGCTACGCCCGGCAGAACAGTCCTGCCCTGAGTCGGCAAAGCCTATTTTAATCCAAGCCCGTCACGCCTTGTCCTCGTAGCGATCCGCGATCAGCCGGTTCAGCGCCAGGACGCCCCAGCCGGTGGCCCCCTTGGGCGCGAAATCCGTGCCGGTCTTGACGCTGGCGACGCCCGCGATGTCGAGATGGATCCAGGGACAGTCCTCGTTGACGAAGCGCTGGAGGAACTGCGCCGCGGTGATCGAGCCCGCGGTCCGGCCGCCGACGTTCATCATATCGGCGATGTTGGATTTCAACTGTTCGTCATAGGCCGGGTCGAGCGGCATGTGCCACGCCCCCTCGCCTTCGGCGTTCGCCGCCTTCAGAAAAGCGCCGCAGATGTCGTCGTCATTCGAAAAAACGCCGGCCTTGTGATGCCCGAGCCCGACGATGATCGCGCCCGTCAAAGTGGCGAGATCCACCATGCCCGACGGCTTGAACCGCTCTTGCGCGTACCACAGCACGTCGGCCAGAACGAGACGGCCCTCGGCGTCGGTATTGATCACCTCGACGGTGTCACCCTTCATCGACGTCACCACGTCGCCCGGGCGCTGCGCGTTGCCGTCGGGCATGTTTTCGACCAGGCCGACGAGCCCCACGACGTTCGCCTTGGCGTGGCGCGCTGCCAGCGTCTTCATCACGCCGGCCACGACACCGGCGCCGCCCATATCCATGGTCATGGCTTCCATGCCCGAGGCGGGCTTCAGACTGATGCCCCCGGTGTCGAACACGACACCCTTGCCGACCAGAGCGAACGGCGTCTCGGCCGACCCGCCGCGCCAGTGCATCAACACGACTTTCGAGGGGCTCGCGCTGCCCTGGCCGACGGCCAGCAGGGTGCGCATCCCAAGCCCCTCCAGCTGATCCTCTTCCAGCACCTCGACCTCGACGCCGAGATCCCTGAGCTTGACGAGCTGGTCGGCGAATTCGGTCGTGGTCAACACGTTCGAGGGTGCATTGACCAGATCGCGGCTGAAAAACACGCCCTGCGCCAGGGCCGGCACATCCGCCGCGGCCGCCTGAACCTCTTCCGGCTTTGTCACCATCACGGTGACCGGGCCTTCGGGATCGGAGTCTTTCGTCTTGTGGTCGGAGAAGGCGTAGACGCGCAAAGTCAGGCCCAACAGCACCTCATGGGCATGTTTAAGGTTGCCCGCCAACACCAGAAGATCCTTGCCGGATTTCGCCTTGCCGATCGCCGCCCCGGCCTTGCGCGCCGCCGCGGTGTCGAACTTGCGGTCGAGCCTGACAACCTGCACGGCGTCGGCGGCCATGCCGGTTGGAAAGCCGAGGTCGGCGGCGTCGCCCGACTTCATGTCGGCATAGGCCTTGGAGGCGACGAAGCGCTCCAGCGCGCCGCGGGTCAGGCGGTTCACCCGGCGGCCCGCCTGATCGAGCTTGCCCTTGTCGTCGCTGAAGACGACGACGCGGCCCTCGGCCCCGGCGATGGCGTCAATATCCAGCTCGAGTATCTGCGCGGGGACGGGATCGGTCATCGTTGCTCTCCAGGCACTGTTTCCGCTTACCTAGTCCCTTCCTCCGGCATTGGCCAGTTATCAGTTTCCAGATCGGATACGATGCGGTAATGTGAAAGAAAAAGAGGCAGATAGAGGCGGCTTTGGCGCGGTTCGACAGATATATCTTGTCGCAGCTGATGATGCTGTTCGGCTTCTTTTCGCTCGTTCTGGTGATGGTTTACTGGATCAACCGCGCGGTGGTGCTGTTCGACCAGCTGATCGCGAACGGCCAGTCGGCCGGCGTGTTCGTCGAGTTCACCGCGTTGACCCTGCCCAACGTGATCCGGCTGGTGCTGCCGATCGCCGCCTTTGCGGCGTCGATCTACGTGGCGAACCGGCTGAGCTCGGAAAGCGAGTTACTGGTGGTCCAGGCCTCGGGCTTTTCGCCCTATCGGATGGTGCGGCCGGTCCTGGTCTTCGGCGTGATCGTCTGCGTCTTCGTCTCGGTGCTGACGCATTTCCTGGTGCCGATGAGCGTGACCCGGCTGAACGAGCGTCAGGCGGAGATATCGGAGAACCTCACCGCACGCCTTTTGAACGAGGGGCGGTTTCTGCACCCCGCCGAGGGCGTGACGTTCTACATCCGCGAGATCCCGCCCACGGGCGAGCTGCGCGAGATCTTCCTCAGCGATGCGCGCGACCCCGGCAGGCAGGTGACGTACACGGCGCGGCAGGCATTGCTGCTGCGGCAGGATACCGGTCCGAAGCTGGTGATGTTCGACGGCTTGGCACAGGTGCTGGACAGCGACGGACGGCTCTCGACGACAAGCTTCGACGATTTCGCCTATGACATCGGCGGCCTGATCGAGGTTCTGGGGCCGGGGGACCGGTCGGTGAAGGAGCTGACCACGGCAGAGCTCATCTGGCCGACCGAGGCGGGCCTGCGCGAGACGGGGCAGCGGCGCGCGGTGCTGATGTACGAAGGCCACGGGCGGATCAGCCAGGCGCTGCTGAGCGTCGTGGCCGCACTGGTCGGGTTTTCGGCGATGCTGGTCGGCAATTTCAGCCGGTTCGGGCACTGGAAGCAGATCCTGGGCTCGCTGGTGGCGCTGATCGTGCTGAAGTCGGTGGACAACGCGCTGGCCGACGCGGCACGCAGCGATGCCGCGCTCTGGCCGCTCAGCTATGGTGCGACGCTGCTGGGCGCGGTGATGACGCTGGTGCTGCTTTGGGTATCGGACCGGCCGGGACTGTTCCGGCGCAGACCGGCGGAGGCGGCAGCGTGATCCTGTATACGTACTTCGCGCGCCGGTTCCTGTTGGCGTTTCTGGCCGTCTTCGGCGTGTTTCTGGGCATCTTCATCCTGATCGACATGGTCGAACAGATCCGCAAGTTCGACAGCGACGCGGTGGGGTTTCTGGAAATCGTCAAGCTGACGCTTTTGAACGTGCCCCAGGGGCTGTACCGCATCCTGCCGCTGATCATGATCCTGTCGACGCTGACGCTGTTTCTGACGCTGGCGCGCACGTCGGAACTGGTGGTGACGCGGGCAAGCGGGCGGTCGGCGGTGCGCAGCCTGGTCTCGCCGATCATCGTGGCGATGCTGCTGGGGGTGTTTTCGGTGGCGGTTTTCAACCCGATCGTCGCGGCGACGTCGAAACAGTACGAGATCCTGGCGAACCGGCATCTGGACGCGTCGTCGAGCGTGCTGTCGATCAGCCGCGAAGGCCTGTGGCTGCGCCAGGGCGGGCCCGAGGGCCAGACGGTGATCCGGGCGCTGCGCGCCAATCTCGACGGAACCGAGCTGTTCGATGTGACATTCATGGGCTTCAGCCCCGACGGCGCGCTTCGCTACCGGGTCGAGGCCGCGGCGGCGAAACTGGCCGTCGGGATGTGGCAGGTTCAGAACGCCAAGGAATGGCGCATCGAGGGATCGGACAACCCCGAACGCGACGCGGTCCGGCACGAGGCGATGACGATCCCCTCGGACCTGACGCTCGACCAGATCCGCGACAGTTTCGGGACGCCGGCCTCGATCCCGTTCTGGGAACTGCCGGGATTCATCGCCCAACTCGAACGCGCCGGGTTCTCGGCCCGCAGTCACAAGGTCTGGCTGCAGATGGAGCTTGCCCTGCCCTTGATGCTGGCGGCGATGGTCCTGGTCGGCGCGGGCTTTACCATGCGGCACACCCGCTTCGGCAAGACCGGCACCATGGTGATGGCCGCGCTGATGCTGGGCTTTGCGGTCTATTTCCTGCGCAATTTCGCGCAGATCCTTGGCGATAGCGGCCAGATCCCGGTTTGGCTGGCCGCCTGGAGCGTGCCGGTGGCCGCTGTGCTGCTGTCGTTGGGCATCCTTCTGAATCTGGAGGACGGCTGATGATCCGGCAGGTCCTTCTGGCCGTACTCGTGGCCGCCGTTCTGGTCTGGCCCGTCCAGCCGGTCGCACAGGTGGCGACACTGATTGCCGACAGCGTGGCCTTCGACGGCCAAAGCACGGTCGTCGCCGAAGGCAATGTCGAGGTGTTGTACGAAGGGCAGCGGCTTTTGGCCGACCGGATCGTCTATGACCAGTCCACCGACGAGCTGGAAATCGACGGCGACATCACCCTGATCGAGGAGGACGGCCAGGTCCTGATCGCGGATTCGGCCAAGATCACCGGCGATCTGCGGCAAGGGATCATGCAAGGCGCCCGCGTCGTCCTGAACGAGCAGATGCAGATCGCCGCGGCCGAGATCAACCGGGTCGATGGCCGGTACAACCAGCTTTACAAGGCCGTCGCGTCCAGCTGCCGTGTGTGCGAGGACGACCCGACCCCGCTGTGGCAGATCCGCGCCAAGCGCATCGTGCACGACCAGGAAGAGCGTCAGCTTTATTTCGACGACGCCCGGTTCGAAGTGATGGGAATGCCGGTGATGTATTTCCCCCGCCTGCGCCTGCCCGACCCGACGCTGAAGCGCGCGACCGGGTTCCTGATCCCGCGGATCAAGACGACCTCGGCCCTGGGAACCGGGCTGAAATTTCCCTATTTCATTACCCTTGGCGATCATGCGGACCTGCTGTTGACGCCCTACCTCTCGACCGATACCCGCACGCTCGAGAGCCGGTTCCGCCGGGCGTTCACCTGGGGCGATGTCGAGTTGAACGGCGCGATTTCGCAGGACGACCTGCGCCCCGGCGACACGCGCGCCTATCTGTTCGGCACCGGCCGCGTGAACCTGCCGAAGGATTTCAAGCTGAATATCGATCTAGAACTGGTGTCGGACGAATCCTATCTGCTGACCTACGACTATTCCGACAAGGACCGGCTGAGTTCCGGCGTCGAGCTGACCCGGACCCGGCGAAACGAATATATCTCGGCCAGCGTCGAGCAACTGCGCACGCTTCGCGCCGAGGAGATCCCGGTCGACGAGACCCTGGCGACACTGCACGGCGCGGCGACCTATGAACGGCGGTTCTTCCCGGCGGCCATCGGGGGCGAGCTGCGCCTGGTGGCCGATCTGCAGGGCTATGAGCGCAAGGCAGATGCGGTCAACGCCACCCTGCTGGCGGCCTGCGCCTCTGTCACGCCGCCGGTCCCGGCGGCGGATTGCATCGCGCGGGACGTGGCGCGGGCCGGGATCGGCCTGGGCTGGACGCGCGACTGGACCCTGCGGAACGGCATGGTCGCCAAGGTCGAGGGCGAAGCGGCGGCGGATTTCTATGTGATCGGCCAGGACTCGACGTTCAGCTCCACCCAGTCGCGCGTCACACCCGCCGCGGCGGTCGAGCTGCGCTGGCCGCTGGCGCGCGAGACGCCCGGCGGTGCGCGCCAGGTTCTGGAGCCGGTGGTTCAGGTCGCCTGGTCGGAAAGCTATGGCGACGCGGTTCCGAACGAGGACAGCCGGCTGGTGGAGTTCGACGAGGGCAACCTGTTGTCGCTCAGCCGGTTCTCCGGCGAGGACGCCCGCGAAGAGGGGCTCCGCGCCACGGTGGGCCTCAGCTGGTCGCATCTGGATCCCTCGGGGCGCGAATACGCGCTGACGGCGGGCCGGGTGTTCCGCGCCGACGATCAGGGCCAGTTCACCGGCGCCTCGGGGCTCGATGGTGCGACCTCGGACTGGCTGGTCTCGGGCCGGGTGCGCCTGAGCGACCGGCTGAGCCTGATGAACCGGTCGCTGTTTGACGATCAGTTCGACTTTGCCAAATCCGAAACCCGGCTGGTCTGGAGCAGCAAGCGCTTTGCCGCCTCGACCAGCTATATCTGGATCGACGCCGAACCCGCCGAGGGCCGGACCGAGGACGTGTCGGAATGGAACATGGACGCGTCCTACCGGATCAACCGGCATTGGACCGGCAAGTTCGACTGGCGCTACGACGTGACCGCCGGCAGCGCCGCCGAGGCCGGTGTCGGGCTGGAATACAACAACGAATGCCTCAGCGTCGATCTTTCGGTCTCGCGCCGGTTCACATCCTCGACTACAGTCGCGCCGACGACCGACGTGGGGTTGCGGGTGTCGCTGAACGGCTTCGGACAGGACGGACGCCCCTATGCCCGCAATTGCCGGCACGTCAAAGGCTGAATGAGCAGACGAAAGCACGACCCCATGCCCGACCTCCGCGTTTTGATCTTCCCTCTTCTGGCGGCCGTGATCGCCGTTTCCGCACCGCCGGCCGCGTTTGCCCAGGACAATCCGTTTGCGCCGGTGGTCCGGGTCAACGACCGGGTTGTGACGCAGTACGAGGTGAACCAGCGCATCCTGTTTCTGGAATTGCTGCGTGCGCCCGGCAATATCCAGGAAGAGGCGCTGGACCGGCTGATCGAAGAGCGGCTGCAGCTGCAGGCCGCCGATCAATTCGGTGTCACCGTCAGCGACGAACAGATCGAGGCCGGCATCGACGAGTTCGCCGGACGTGCCGACCTGACGGGCGAGCAGTTTCTGGAACTGTTGGGCCGGGGCGGGGTCGACCCCGAGACCATGCGTGATTTCGTGCGGGCAGGCGTGGCGTGGCGCAACATCGTGCAGGGCCGGTTCGGGCCGCGGGCGCAGGTGGGCGAGGCAGAGATCGACCGGGCGCTGGAACTGGCCTCGTCTACCGGGGGCGCGCGTGTCCTGATCAGCGAGATATTTCTGCCGGCCAACACCCCGGCCGCGCAGGCGGCGGCGCAGCGCCGTGCCGCCGAGATCAGCCAGATCACGACGATCCCCGCCTTTGCGGCCGCAGCGCGGCGCTATTCCGCCGCACCCTCACGCGGGCGCGGCGGGCGGCAGGACTGGATCCCCGTGGGCAATCTGCCGCCTGCGGTCCGCGCGCAGGTTCTGACCCTGGCACCGGGCGAGGTGACAGATCCGATCCCGGTCCCGAACGCCATCGCCCTGTTCCAGCTGCGCGCGATCGAAGAAACCGGCGCGGCCGGGGCCGAGGCGATTTCGATCGAGTTCGCCAGGTTCTTCATTCCCGGCGGCCGGACCGAAGGCACCCTGGCCGAGGCACGGAAGATCGCTGCCGAGGTCGATACCTGCGACGATCTTTACGGGGTGGCCAAGGGGTTGCCGGAAGAGCGCCTGTTGCGCGACGTGCTGCCGGTCGAAGAGATCTCGGGCGATATCGCGGTGGAACTGGCTAAGCTCGACGAGGGCGAGGTCTCGACGGCGCTGACCACGGGCGACGGCCAGGCGCTGGTGTTCTTGATGCTGTGCGGACGCACGCTGGCGATCAGCGAGGATGTCGACCGCGAGGTGGTGCGGCAGAACCTGATCAATCAGCGCCTGCAATCCTATGCCCAGGGCTATCTGTCCGAGCTGCGCGCCGACGCGATCATCCGTTACCAATGAGCCTGCCCCCCGTCGCGCTGAGCTGCGGCGAACCGGCCGGGATCGGACCCGAGATCGCCGTCAAGGCGTGGCGGGAACTCGGGGCCGAGGTTCCGTTCTTCTGGATCGGCGATCCGGGTCATTTGCCGAAAGCCACCGAATGGCGCGAAATCTCCGATCCGGCCGAGGCGCTGACGGCGGACGGCGCATTTCCGGTGTTGCGGCACGACTTTCCGGCGGCAAACACCCCAGGCACGCCGGACCCGGCGAATGCCCAAGGCGTGATCGACGTCATCGCGCGCGGGGTGGATCTGGTCCGGTCCGGTGCGGCCTCGGCGCTTTGCACCTGTCCGATCCACAAAAAGGCGCTGATCGACGGCGCCGGATTCGCCCATCCGGGGCATACCGAATACCTCGCGGCGCTGGCAGGGGTGGAGCGGGTCGTGATGATGCTGGCCTCGGACCGGTTGCGGGTGGTGCCGGCGACGATCCACATTGCCCTGGCCGCCGTGCCGGCGGCGCTGACGCCCGACCTGCTGGAAGCGACGCTGCGGATCACCCATGCCGGGCTGATCCGGGATTTCGGGACGCCGGACCCGCGAATTGCGGTGGCGGGACTCAATCCGCATGCAGGGGAAGGCGGCGCGATGGGCGGCGAGGACGCGGCGGTGATCGCGCCGGTGATCGACCGTCTGCGGGCCGAAGGGATGCGGGTCACCGGCCCCCACCCCGCCGACACGATGTTCCATGCCGCCGCACGCGAACGATATGACGCGGCGGTGGCGATGTACCATGACCAGGCCCTGATCCCGGTCAAGACGCTCGATTTCGACAAGGGCGTGAACGTGACGCTGGGACTGCCGTTCATCCGCACCTCGCCCGATCACGGCACAGCCTTCGACATTGCCGGCACGGGCGTCGCCAATCCCACAAGCCTGATCGAGGCATTGCGGCTGGCGCGGGGCATGGCGCGCGCCAGGGCGTCGGCGTGAGACGATTTTTCGACGAAAAATCGTGGCCCCGGCCGTGAGCGCGATCGACGATCTGCGGCCCCTGCGCGAGGTGATCGCGGCACACGGGCTGCGGGCGAAGAAGTCGCTCGGCCAGAATTTTCTGCTGGATTTGAACCTGACCGCAAAGATCGCCCGCCAGGCGGGGGATCTGACGGCATGCGACGTGCTCGAGATCGGGCCGGGCCCGGGCGGGCTGACCCGCGGGTTGCTGGCCGAGGGCGCGCGAAAGGTGCTGGCGGTGGAAAAGGATGTGCGCTGTCTTCCCGCGCTGGAGGAGATCGCGGCAGCCCATCCCGGCCGGCTGCAGGTCGTGCAGGGCGATGCCTTGCGGATCGATCCGCTGGCCCATCTGACCCCGCCGGTCCGTGTCGTCGCCAACCTGCCTTACAACGTGGGCACCGAATTGCTGGTGCGCTGGTTGACCCCGTCCGACTGGCCGCCGTTCTGGCAGAGCCTGACGCTGATGTTCCAGCGAGAGGTGGCACAGCGAATCGTGGCCGAACCCGGATCAAAGGCCTATGGGCGGCTGGCGGTGCTGGCCCGGTGGCGGGCCGACGCACAGATTGTCATGGACCTGCCGCCCGAGGCTTTCACGCCGCCGCCGAAGGTCAGCTCTGCCGTGATCCATCTGACGGCTCTGCCGGAACCGAGATACCCGGCCGATCCCGAGGTTCTGCAACGGGTCACGGCGGCGGCGTTCAACCAGCGGCGCAAGATGCTGCGGGCGGCACTGAGAGGGTTGGCCCCGAACATTGTTGCGGTGTTGCAGGAGGCAGGCATCGACCCAACGGCACGTGCCGAAACGGTCTCGCTGGAGGGGTTCTGCGCACTCGCGCGGGCGCTGGCGCGATAGCATGCGATGCGTTGCAGGTGAATCGAAAGGCCGGTTGTGGTTTGGAGCGCACGTTGCACGTCATCACAGGTCTTGGAGTTTTCTTCGATCACCCGTTCCCCCGGGCTGAAAGCCCGGATCGCGCCCGCCCCCTCCCCCAAGGGCGGGCGCGATCCTATCGATATATTGATAGGTCGCTTTTTCTGCTTTCTCAGTTATTCGCTCCAGGCCAAAACCGGTAGAACGCGGTTCAAAAAGAACTCACCCTGCCCCCGCGCTCATTGGCGTTTGCATCCGAGCGTCCATTGCAGCCTCCGGAGCGGCAAGGCACGCATCTCCAACGCCGGATGCGGAACGCTCCTCTCGCCATACCGATCCCGCGACGCGTCATGCGAACCGACACGCACCGAGGCCGGTAAGGCCATTGATGCGAGCGCGCGTCGCACTGCGACGGATGGGCGCTATTCGGCCGCTTCTGCAGCCCCCGGGCTATCGTTCGCTTTTGCAGCCTCATCCGTCTTCGCGCTGCCCGAGGCGGCCGTGTCCTCCGGATTGGCCTCGGCCTTGCGCGACCGCCGGGCGCGGGGTTTGCGCTCTGGCTTGGGCTTGGTTTCCGGCTTGCTCTCGGGGGTTTCCACCAGCCCGCTGTCGCCGCCGCCATCCATGTCGATCACATCGCCGCCCACCGGCGTCGGCGTCGGCGCGACATCGGGTTGCGGCGCAGCGCCCTGGTCGACCGGGGCCGCGCTGCGGTCCTGACGCTCGCTGCGCGCCTCGGCCTGCTGCTGCTGGCGGTCGCGGTATTGCTGTTCCTGTTGTTCGCGGCGCGCCTCGATCTCGCGCTGCGCCTCGGCGAGCATGCGGGTGTAGTGTTCGGCATGCTGCTGGAAATTCTCGGTGGCCACCCGGTCGCCGCTGAGCTGCGCGTCGCGCGCCAGCTGGTTGTACTTCTCGATGATCTGCTGCGGCGTGCCGCGCACCTTGCCCTCGGGGCCTGAACTGTCGAATACCCGGTTGACGATATTTCCGGACGGACGGTTGCGGTTCTGCTTTGACCGCGAACGTGACTTTGACGATCTCATTTCGGTTTTTTTACCCAGCCTTGCTGTTCGGCTTTGCCTGACCCTCTGGACGCGCGGTTCGCGTGCGATCGAAGAAACGGATCAGGCGATGTTCGGCATATTGGCGAGGGGGACAGTGGATAACGATCCCGCCGCCCGCGTACCCTTGAGTAAACATGCCCACCGCACGCTGACAACCCCAAATAGGCAAAGAACCTGAAAATCAGCGGCGATTTTGCACCAGTTCGGGCGACTCAGGCGGGACTCCGCGCGGAAACAACGCGGTCGCGGCAGTCGAGATCGGGGTGAACGGCGACGTCCGCAAGGCCCGCGGCGGCAAGAAGATCCGCAACGGCGGCGGCCTGTGTCGCGCCGATTTCGAGAAGAACGCGGCCGCGCGGGGTCAGGTGGTCGCAAAGCCGCGCGGCGATGGCGCGATAGGCGCCCAGGCCGTCTCCCTCATCGGTCAGCGCCGTCCGGGGCTCGAAGCGCCGGACCTCCGGTTGCAGGTCCGCCATCTCGGCTCTGGCGATATAAGGCGGGTTCGACACGATCAGATCGTACCGTCCGCCAACGTCCTGCCACCAGTCCGACAGCGGCAGCACGATGCGGTCGGCGACGCCCGCCCGCTCGGCATTGGCGCCGGCGATCAGCACCGCCCGTTCCGAGATGTCCGTACCCACGCCCTGCGTCCCGGGCCGTTCGGCCAGCAGCGAGATCAGGATACAGCCGGATCCCGTGCCGAGATCGAGCACCCTCTCAAAGGGCTCCTTGAGGCCGAGTTCGACCAAGAGCTCGGTCTCGGGCCGCGGATCGAGGACATCCGGGGTGACGATGAAGTCGTGCTTCCAGAACGCCCGCATGCCGGTGATGTGCGACACCGGCCGCCTGGCCGCGCGCATCGCGATCGCCGCCTCGAACCGCGCGGCATCGCCCTCGGCCCATCTGGCCAGCCGACGGACGTCGCCCGCCGGATCGGCCACACCGGCCGTGCGCAGGCTGTCCCTGGCCTCCGCCAACGCCTTGGACACGATCACGCCTCGATCTCGGCCAGCATCGAGGCCTGGTCGTCGGCGATCAGCGCGTCGATCACCTCGTCGATATCGCCCTGCATCACCTGGTCGAGCTTGTAGAGCGTCAGGTTGATGCGGTGATCGGTCATCCGGCCTTGCGGAAAGTTATAGGTGCGGATGCGCTCGCTGCGGTCGCCGGATCCAACCTGGGCCTTGCGGTCGGCGGACCGTTCGGCGTCGGCCCGTTGCCGCTCGATATCGTAGAGCCGGGCGCGCAGCACCTGCATTGCGATCTCACGGTTGCGGTGCTGCGATTTCTCGGAACTGGTCACCACGAGGCCGGTCGGCAGATGGGTGATCCGCACTGCCGAGTCGGTGACGTTGACGTGCTGGCCACCGGCGCCGCTGGCCCGCATCGTGTCGATCCGCAGATCGCCCGCATCGATCTGGATATCGACCTCCTGCGCCTCCGGCAGAACGGCGACGGTCGCGGCAGAGGTGTGAATCCGCCCGCCGGATTCGGTGGTCGGCACGCGTTGCACGCGGTGCACGCCGGATTCGTACTTGAGCCGGGCAAAGACCCCCTGCCCCTGCACATTGGCCACGACCTCCTTGACGCCGCCCAGTTCCGTCTGCGCCTCTTCGATGATCTCGAACCGCCAGCCACGGGTCTCTGCATAGCGCTGATACATCCTCAGCAGATCGCCCGCAAAGAGCGCCGCCTCTTCGCCGCCGGTGCCGGGGCGGATTTCCAGAATGGCAGAGCCCGCGTCGGCCGCGTCCTTCGGCAACAGCGCGATGCGCAGGGATTGCTCGACCTCCGGCAGACGGTCCTTCAGACCGGGCAGTTCGTCCTGGGCCAGCTCCGCCATCTCGGGATCGTCCAGCATCGCCTCGGCCTCGGCGATGTCGTCGAGCAGCCGGCGGTATTCGGCGATCTCTGCCACCACGGGGCGCAGGTCGCTGTATTCCTTGCCGAGCGCGGCGATATCGCCGCTGCCTGCGGCCATCGACGCCTCGAGGAACTCGAAACGCTCGGTGATCTGGGCGAGTTTCTCCAAGGGAACCATGCGGGACTCTGTGACGCAAAGCTGCCGTGTGGGTCAAGGGTAGCAGTTTTGTGACAATGTCCTATATTGGAAGGATGATGCGTCTGGTCTTGCTTGCGCTGCTGGTTCCGGTCTGGGCCTTCGCCCAGGAAGGGCAGGTCAAACCCAAATCCCTGGCAGAGCTTTATCCGCCGCTTCCCGGGGTCGAGTATTACTGTACCGATTCCTATGGCGAGCGGGTCGAGGTGGGCGATGTGATCTGCATCACCGCCAGTTGCCAGACCTGGATGGCGCGCTGCGAGATGACCTCGTCGAACCGGATGGCGATCTGGCGCAAGACGCAGGACGGCTGTCCGGGCGTGTCACTGCTGGACCGCGTCAAGCGCATCCAGCCAACCGTCTAGGCGGGCCCGGTTCACCCCAAGATCGGACAGTCCGAAGCGCAGCCGCGACAGGATAACGAGCGCGGCGGCGCCGTCCGTTTCGACCGCCCGGACCGTGACGTAGTCGGGAAAGCCGAGCCACTTGCTGCGCACGACATAGGTGATCTGCCCGTCCTCCGGCGTGCCGGCCAGAACCCGCGTCCGCGGCGTGCTGCGCACGATGCCGTCGAAACGCGCCAGCGCCGCGGACGGCGGCAGCGGCACGTCATGACGGACAAGAACACCGCGCTGCCCCGGATCGGCGGCCGTCCTTGGATCGATGTGCCAGCGGACCGGATCGCTGGGGGCCAGGCGGATATAGGCCAGCCCCGCGAGACCCAGAACTGCAAGGATCAAGACAAGTTTCATACCGGCACACCTAGCCTGAACGCCCGCGGAAGAAAGCCGCTTCGAAGCGGCCCGGGGCTCACCGCCGGGTCCAGCACCACAGACAGATCAGCTCGACGGCCACATGCGCGGCCGCCACCGCCGTCGCTCCGGTGGTGTCGAAGGGCGGCGACACCTCGACCACGTCGCCGCCGACCATGCCGATCCCGGCAAGATCCCGCAGGATCGCGGCGGCCTGCCAGCTTGCCAGCCCGCCCCAGACCGGTGTGCCGGTGCCGGGCGCGAAGGCGGGATCGAGTGCGTCGATGTCGAAGCTGAGATAGACCTTGGCGTCCCCCAGGATCGACCGGATCTTCGCAGCGGTGGCAGCCGGCCCCGCCTCGTGCACCTTGCGCGCGTCGATGATCGAAATCCCCAGCGTGTCGGGATTGTCGGTGCGGATGCCGACCTGGACCGACCGCTCGACGTCGATCAGCCCTTCTTTCACCGCCTTGTAGAACATCGTGCCGTGATCCACGCGGGCCGGATCGTCATCGGCCCAGGTGTCGGTATGGGCGTCGAACTGCAACAGCGCCAGGGGCCCGTGTCGCGCGGCATGCGCCCGCAGGATCGGCAGCGAGATCGAGTGGTCGCCGCCCAGGGCGAGGCAGGCCGCCCCCTGATCGAGGATGCCGCCGACATGCGCCTCGATCGCGGCGGGTGCATCGGCCATCACTGCGTAGTCAAACGCCATGTCGCCGTAATCCGCGATGGCGAAGTCGCTGATCGCATCGAAGCCCCAGCCATAAGGCGCATCGGGGGCCTGCAACGTGCTCGCCTCGCGGATCGCGCGCGGCCCCAGCCGGGTGCCGGGCCGGTTGGTCACCGCCTGGTCGAACGGTACCCCTGTCACCGCGATGTCGACCCCGGTCAGGTCCTTGGTGTAGCGGCGGCGCAGAAACGAGGTGATGCCGCCAAAGGTGTTCTCGTTCGACAGCCCCCTGAGGCTCTGCCGGGTGATCGCGGTGTCGACCTGTCTCTTCGCGTCTTCCAGAGCCATGCCAGCTCTCCCTAGCTCTCTGCGCAGGCAACGAATTTTCGGCGAAAATTCGTGATCCCTGCAAGCCTCACGGCGTCACTCCACCGGCTGCGCCCGCTCGACCAGCCGGGCGAAGAACGAGGCGCCGATAGGCGCGATCTCGTCGTTGAAATCGTAAGCGGGGTGGTGGCAGACCGCCGTGTCGCCCTGACCCAGGAACAGGTAGGCTCCGGGGCGGGCCTGGAGCATATAGCTGAAATCCTCTGCCCCCATTTCCTGTTCGTGATCCGCATCCACGGCGGCTTCACCGACGATCTCGGCCGCCACACCCGCCGCGAAGGCGGCGTTCTCCGGATTGTTCACGGTCGCCGGATAGCCCTCGTCGAAGTCCAGCCTGGCGGTCACGTTGAACGCCGGAGCATGACCCTCGACGATCTCGCCGATCCGGCGGAACACCATATCGCGCGTGTTCGCATCGAAGGTGCGGATCGTGCCCGAGAACACAGCCGTATCGGGGATCACGTTGTTTGCGGTGCCCGCACGAAACTGCGTGACCGAGACCACCAGTTCGTGCACCGGCTTGTGGTTGCGGCTGACGACGGTCTGGATGGCCTGCACCATTGCCACGGCGGCTGCGACCGGATCGATCGCTTCGTGCGGATAGGCGCCGTGGCCCCCCTGCCCCTGCACGGTCACCGTGAACTCGTCCACCGCCGCCATCAGCGCGCCCGCGTTGGTATAGAATTCACCCGCCGGATGCTGCGGCGCATTGTGGATGCCGTAGACCTGGGCGATGCCGAAGCGGTCCATGATGCCCTCCTGCACCATCAACTCGCCGCCGCCGCCGCTCTCTTCGGCGGGCTGGAAGATCAGCGCCGCCCGGCCTTTGAAATTGCGCGTCTCGGCAAGATATTTCGCCGCCCCCAAGAGCATCGTCGTGTGCCCGTCATGGCCGCAGGCATGCATCCTGCCGGGGATCTTGCTGGCGTGGTCGGCGCCGGTGGATTCCTGGATCGGCAGGGCATCCATATCGGCCCTGAGCCCGATGGCCGGCCCGTCCCCCTGGCCGTTGATGATCGCGACCAGCCCGGTCTTGGCGATGCCTTCATGCAGTTCGTCGACCCCGAACTCGCGCAGTTTCCCGGCAACGAAGGCCGCCGTTTCATGGCAGTCGAACCCCAGTTCCGGATTGCGGTGCATCCAGCGGCGCCACTCGGTCATATCGGACGCAAAATCGCCGATGCGATTGATAATGGGCATGTGGACTCTCCCCCGGCGATGCGCCGATAACCGAACGCGACGTTCACAGAAAAACGGAACCCCGGCAATGGCGAAAGACGGCGAGGCGCTGGTGCATGACCCGCATGGCGGGTTGCCGCGGCTGCTGGAGATCATGCGGCGTCTCAGGGATCCAGCGGCGGGCTGCCCCTGGGACATCGAACAGGATTTCGCCTCGATCGCGCCCTACACGATCGAAGAGGCCTATGAGGTCGCCGACGCCATCGAGCGCCGGGCCTGGGACGAACTCGAGGGCGAACTGGGCGATCTTTTACTGCAGACCGTCTATCATACCCAGATGGGCGAAGAGGCCGGGCTTTTCACCTTCGCCAGCGTCGCCGACAAGATTTCGGACAAGATGGTCGCCCGCCACCCCCATGTGTTCGGCGACGCACCCCGCGACAAGTCCGCCGAACAGCAGACCCGCGACTGGGAGACGGTGAAGGCCGCCGAACGCGCGGCCCGGGGCGCCCGCGGCGTGCTCGACGACGTGGCCGTCGGCCTGCCCGCCCTGCTGCGGGCCGTGAAACTGCAGAAACGCGCCGCCCGCGTCGGCTTTGACTGGCCCGAAGCGGGCCATGTCACCGACAAGATCGCCGAAGAGGCACGCGAACTGACCGAGGCCCGCGGCCGCCTGAGCCAGGCCGAGATCGAAGAGGAATTCGGCGATCTGCTTTTCGTCCTGGCCAATCTGGCCCGGCACCTGCAGGTCGATCCCGAAGCGGCGCTGCGCGGTGCGAACGCCAAATTCACCCGCCGGTTCCGCTATATCGAGGCCGAGCTTGCCGCGCGCGGCAAAGAGCCGGACGACAGCGATCTGGCCGAGATGGACGCGTTGTGGGATGCGGCGAAAGCCGCAGAAAAGGGCTAGGCGCCACCGCACCCGGATCCGACGGGTGTTCAATACGGTCGCGACCGCCCGATCGGCTTTACTTTCCTTGCCGGCAGCCACACTCTGCCAGCCCATGACACGCAAGATCATCATCGACACCGATCCCGGCCAGGACGATGCCGTGGCCATCCTTCTGGCGCTGGCCTCGCCGGAACTGGAGGTCCTGGGCATCACCGCGGTTGCGGGCAACGTACCTTTGCCGCTGACCGCGAAAAATGCGCGTGTTGTCTGTGAGTTGGCGGACAGAGTTGATATTCCCGTCTTCGCCGGCTGCGACGCGCCGTTGACCCGGCCACTGGTGACGGCCGAGCATGTCCATGGCAAGACCGGGCTTGACGGCATCGACCTGCCCGATCCCAAGATGCCGCTGCAGGACGCACACGCCGTCGACTTCATCGTCGACACCCTGCGGCAAGAACCGGCCGGCACCGTCACGCTCTGCCCGCTCGGACCCCTGACGAATATCGCAACGGCGTTCAGCCGCGCACCGGAGATCGTCGGAAAGGTGCAGGATATCGTGCTGATGGGCGGGGCCTATTTTCAAGTAGGCAACATCACGCCCGCAGCGGAGTTTAACATTTATGTCGATCCGGAAGCTGCTGAAATCGTTTTTAAATCCGGTGTATCGTTGACGGTGAAGCCGCTCGACGTCACGCATAAGGCTCTGACCACGCGGTCCCGGGTCGAGGCCTTCCGCGCCCTTGGCACGCCCGTCGGACACGCCGTCGCGGCCTGGACGGATTTCTTCGAACGGTTCGACATCGCGAAATACGGTTCGGCCGGCGCGCCCCTGCACGACCCCACGGTGATCGCCTACCTCTTGAAGCCAGAGCTTTTCTCGGGCCGGTACATCAACGTGGAGATCGAAACCCGGTCCGATCTGACCCGCGGCATGACCGTGGCCGACTGGTGGGGCGTCACCGACCGCAAACCCAACGCGCTCTTCATCGGCGACGTGGATGCCGATGGATTCTACCGGCTTCTGACAGACCGCCTCGCCCGCCTGTGACCGCCGCCCTGCACCTCGCCCGCGAAGACGATCTGGAGCGTCTTCTGCCGCTGATCGAAGCCTATCACAGCTTTGAAGGGATCGTTCAGGACGCCGGCACGCGCCGGGACGCGGTACTGCCCCTGCTGAGCGGGTCGCCCTATGGCGCGGTATGGCTGATCGGACCGCGCCAGGCCCCGGTGGGGTACATCGTAATCACGCTCGGCTGGTCCGTCGAGATGGGGGGAATGGATGCGTTCGTCGACGAATTCTTCATGCGCGCGAACGTACGCGGGCGCGGCATGGGCAGCGAAGTGCTGAACGCGATGCAAAAGCAGTTGGCGGAGTCGGGCGTCAAGGCACTGCACCTGGAAGTGGGCGCTGAAAATCCGCGGGCTCGGGCGCTTTACGAGCGCTGCGGCTTCCGGCTGCGCGACGGATATCACCTGATGACCTGGCACGCCGACCGCTGACTTTCTCGGGATTTTCTTGCAATGAATTGTTTTCAGGAGAATTTCAGACGCCTGTCCGATCGCGCTCAATCCTAAATCCTGTGGCAGTCCCGGCAAGGGCTGGCATTACCGGGCCGACAGGCCTACCTCTGGCTAAGAGGTGCGCGATGACGATCCAGATTCCATTCGACAACAGCTATGCGGAATTGCCCGAGCGGTTTTATGCCCGGCTCGATCCGACGCCGGTGGCCGAACCTGCCCTGATTGCGCTCAATGACGCGCTGGCGCGGGACCTGGGCCTTGATGCGGATGCGCTGAAATCCCCCGCAGGTGTGCAGGTGCTGGCCGGAAACATGGTGCCTCCCGGCGCCGACCCGCTGGCACAGGCCTATGCCGGACACCAGTTCGGAGGATGGTCGCCACAGCTCGGCGACGGGCGGGCGATTTTGCTGGGTGAGGTCATTTCCGCCAATGGGTTACGGCACGACATTCAACTGAAGGGTTCGGGCCGGACGCCATTCAGCCGGATGGGCGACGGGCGCGCCTGGCTGGGGCCGGTGATCCGCGAGTACATCGTCAGCGAGGCGATGCATGCGCTTGGCATCCCGACCACCCGGGCGCTGGCCGCGGTGGCCACGGGCGAAACCGTGCTGCGCGAGACGCCCCTGCCCGGTGCCGTGCTGACGCGGGTCGCATCCAGCCATATCCGCGTCGGGACATTTCAGTATTTCGCGGCGCGGCAGGACAAAGACGCGCTGAAAGAGCTGACCGATCACGTGATTGCGCGTCACTATCCCGATGCCGGAACCGCGCTGGAGATGCTGGAGCGGGTAATCGCGGCCCAGGCCCGGTTGGTGGCGCAATGGATGGGCGTTGGGTTCATCCACGGGGTGATGAACACGGACAACACCCATATCGCCGGCGAGACGATCGACTATGGCCCCTGCGCCTTCATGGACCGCTATCACCCCGAGACGGTCTATAGCTCGATCGATCAGTTCGGCCGCTATGCCTATGCCCGTCAACCCGAAATCGCGGTTTGGAACCTTGCACAGCTTGCGACCGCATTGCTGCCGCTGATCGACGAGGACCAGGACCGGGCCATCGAGATGGCGACGGAGGCCGTGCACCGGTTCCCCGGCTTGTATTCGGAGGCTTGGCTGGCCGTGTTCCGCCCCAAGCTTGGCCTGACCACGGCCGAGCCGGGGGACGCCCAGCTGATCGAGACGCTACTGTCGCGCATGTCCGCGCTTGGCGCGGACTTCACCAACACCTTCCGGGGGCTGGCGGACGGCAGCGCGCGCGGCCGGTTCGCCGATCCGGACGGCTTCGATGCCTGGGCTGCGGACTGGCGCGCGCGGATGGGTCGCGAGACGGCGGACGAGGCCGTGCGGATCGAGACCATGCGGCGCGCCAACCCGGCTGTCATCCCCCGCAACCACCGCGTGGAAGAGGCGATTTCCGCCGCGGTTGCAGGCGACTTCGGACCGTTTCGGGCGCTCATGGGCGCCCTGGTCAGACCATGGGACGACCCGTCCGGCGAAGGGGTTCGTTTCACGCGACCGCCGGAACCGGGCCAGGAGGTCCGGCAGACCTTCTGCGGCACCTAGGATCCGCAATCGGGGCCGCTCTGGGCCGGTTTTGGCCTGGAACGGGCGTTGACCGGAATCTGAGAAGCCGTGCCATCGCCGACCCGCGGGGAGGCGACCCGGACTTATGGACGGCTCGATTTATCCCGGCAAAGTCCGAACGA
>JAAUYH010044417.1_pt1 | contig 26688 bp, 19 predicted proteins | sample 7278061 | NCBI WGS metagenome assembly JAAUYH01 (sample SAMN14350203, study PRJNA611818) | marine sediment metagenome | isolation source: surface marine sediment (0.6m) | place: French Polynesia: Moorea | collected 2018-08
CAAACAACAAACCCGGTTTCTTGGACTATTTAACTAAAAGTGATCGCATTATTAACCAAGTTTCTTGAGATAAAAGTCGAAAATTATCCTACCTTGCAAAAGCGATGACATCAGAAACCGAGTTTGTTTGAGTAAAAGTCGAAAATTATCCTACCTTGCAAACAACAAACCCGGTTTCTCGAACTCTTTAACTGATAACTGATAACTGATTTAAACGCTGCGTTGCTGTATAATCTCCTTGTAAGTAGCTTGGGCAGCTGTGGGATAACGCTTCAATTCGGGGTCTGTATCTAGGTCAATGTGGTATAAACCAAAGTCACTATCATCGTTAAAAGCATGACCCCATTCGCGGTTAGAAGTGATACACCAACAAACATAACCTACAACCTTGACACCGTCATTTACAGCACGTTGTATTTCCCCAATATGCTTACGGATGTAATCTTCCCTTGTTACTCCATCTGCTTCTTTAACACAGCCGTTCTCCACAATCAAAATTTCTTTGTCTGGAAACAACTTAGCATGGAATTTGAACATATTGTACAGTACTCCCGACCACACCGGAGCATTCCCAAAACGACCTATAGCTGCATCCCATAATTGTTGGATGTTATTGAAGCTGAATTTCTCAATACCCCAATAGTAGTCAAAACCTACAAAATCCATTTGTCCGACACAGTCTTTTGGACAGAGAAATGTCGGTAATTTTCCAGCCATACCCAAGTACCACCAGTTACTGCTGAGGAAAGAAGACAGAATACTAAAAGTCTTGAGCATGGGGTCAAAAATGCGTACAATGGAACGCAGTAGAGGCAAGCGTTCTTTAGTGGTTGCAGGACGAAACTCTACCTTGTTGGGGTCACCGAAAATCTCTTTTGCTATAGCCCTAGCTAAATCAATTTCTAAGCCGCTAAATTCCCCTGTTTGCGGGTCTTTGTAACCAAAACCAGGTACATTATCCTTGACAGCTACAATTAGACGACCCCGTTTTCTCACTCGACGCAATAAGTGGGAAGAAATAGGCAAAGCAAACCCCAATTTTCTACCACTAATTTCATCTAAAGTAAAGCGTCTACCGATACGAGGATATTCAGGTAATGGTTGTCCAGGAAAGTGTTTTTTATAACTTTCTGCCCAAGATCCAGATTCCTTGAATTTACGGACTGCTATATCTACAGCATTTAATAAAGCGCGATCGCCTTTAGTAACTGCTGCACCGTAGGGTTCTGTTGTCAATCTCTCTTCTAGGAGTCGATATTGTCCCGGATGCTGTTTTATGCTTCCTAGGAGAATGGCATCATCAGCTAGAATAGCATCTACCTGTTCATAATCTAATGCTTTGAGAGCATCTTCATAGTGTGTAAACACCTTGACTTTGGTATTGGGAAGCAAAGTATAAACATTGGTTTGTGAGGTAGAACTTGCAACCACTGCAACGGTTTTATCTTCAAAATCAGCAAGTTGTTGAATTGGACTAGATGATTTTACCAATAGGGTTTCAGCTGCTACATAGTATGCCTCAGAGAATGATACCTGATGTTCTCGCTTTGGGGTTACCGTCAGGTTAGCGATTACCACATCTACCTTTCCTTTCTCCAGTAAAGCACGTTCGGTGAACCTTTTTCCTTGGTTAATTAAATCTTCCTTGCTGCGGAGATTAGTAACATTGCGATCCACCAATTTTTGCAGCCATAGGGGTAAACCCAACAACATCGGATTTGCTCCCACCTTAGCATCTGGATTGGATTCTTTAATAATAGCTCTAGCCTTGGTATGTGCCACAAACAAATTGCGCATCAAATCTCCGACTGCAGCCATTTGTTCTGACATCGATGCACCCCTGGGTAGACCTGGAGGCATAAAATAAAACTTTTCCCACCAAGGTTTTACGTAGCCATAAATCAGTTGACTGGGTTCATTAAAAGTAATCCAGTACTGTGCTAAATTACCTAAACGTTTAGCAACTTCTGTTGCATAATTAGCGAAAATTTGAGGAAAATTTTCACCAGTTAAACCACCCCGTGCTTCCACATGAATAGGATGGGTAAAATGGTGTAAAGTAACAATGGGTTCCATGTCATGGGAACGGATAGTTTCAATGACTTGACGATAGTGGTCGAAAGCTTCTTCATTCCACTCATCGGGTTTTGGTTCCACTCGTGACCAAGCTATAGAAATGCGAAACATTTTGCAACCCATAGACTTGGCTAAAGCAATATCTTCTGGATAGCGGTTCCAAAAATCTGTTGCTTTACCTCTTGGAGTCAAATCCGGACGAGTTTCCCAGACATCTCGAATATCTTCAAATTTTGCTTCGTAAGCTTCAACTTGGTGGTCTGCGGTAGCAACACCAAACATAAAATCATCAGGTAAAGGTGCAAGAGTTTTTTTCATCTTAAAACTTCCTTTTCAAATTAGAAAGAAACCAGATTTTTCATCAACAAAGTAGGAGAATATTGATAATCCGGCTATATCATCCAGTTTCTCGGTTTTTCATCAAGTCATATCTTGCAGCATTTTCAACAAGCATAGAGAAAGCGAGGCAGCGCGTTGGTCGGGTTCCCCGACTTAAAGCGACTGCCGGGGTTTATAAACCCAAAATTAAGGTTTTGACAGGTCAATATTCTAAATAAACCCGGTTTCTGACCCGGGTGCAAGATGTGTGTCAACAAAGTAGGAGAACATTGATAATCTAGCTATATAAATCCGGTTTCTCGGTGTCTCATCAACAAAGTAGGAAAACATTGATAATCCGGCTATATTATCCAGTTTCTCGGTTTTTCATCAACAAAGTAGGAAAACATGAAAACATTTATAATCCGGCTATATAAATCCGGAAAATAAACCGGGTTTATTAGGAATAATTATCTATCTATTAAAACCCTGATTTTTTGTTAATAAACCCGGTTGATTATCAACAAATTTCTTAATTAACTGGTGTGGTTAGGAAAACAGATGGAGAACGATATTTGTTCAAAAATTGTAAGAGTCTGGGGAAAATATCAACGTGGACATTTTTACCCATAAAAACATCTTGGTGACCATAACCAGGAAATACATGAAGTTCATGTCTACCGGGTACAATTTTCTCTAATCTTTGGTGACAGACAATATTAGAATCAGTAAAAACCTGATTATTATCCCCAGTCATAAATAGGATGGGAGTTTCGATTTCCTGCCCATACTCAAAGTAGTTATTGGGTAAGCGGTCATACTTAGGATTCTTTGGCTCAAATTTAACCGCTGTATTATTGGCTTTGACCATTTTAAGTACATGTCGGTAATAGTGCAAACCATTACCACCGTATAAGTCAGCACCGCGACGATGGGTAACTTCATGGAGATTTTCGTGGCTATACAAAGCAGGCCATCCAGTTCCCCACATTACGCTTAACATATGACAAGAAGGCTCATCACATTCATGGTGAAACGCTGATACAGCCTTAGAGAAGATTTTACCCTTGGTAATACCTGGGTCTTCACTCCATCGGGGATTTAAATAAGGAATTCCTAATACATATTCTACCAAAAAAGGAGCGAAAGTTAATTTTACTTGCGACCATTTAGGTATACGTGGTGTTAACGCCACACTATTAGCAATAACACTAGTAATATCTGTTACCGTTTTGGCAAACAGACTCATGGTGAAAGATGCAGAACCCAAACAATGACAAATAACATGGATACGACGGTTTCCTATATGTTCGCGCATTTTGGCGATCGCTGCGGGATGGTCGAACAGTGCGATATCATCCATGTTGTAGCGATGCATTTGCAGGTTATAGGAGTGTCTATTACTCATCCGGTAGTCTAATGTCCAAACATCTGTTAACCCGTTATCTAATAGGTATTGCACCAGGTTGTAATGTTCGGGCATGATAAACATATCGGTGGATGTAGTCAAACCGTGAATAATTAGAACTACATCATCACACTCAGCACGTTGAAATCTTTGCAAACTTAATCCAAGTTTATCTTCAGTGGAAAATTGATGTGTGGAAATTTCGGCATTTTGTACACCTTCTAGGGTATAAAGTGCTATTTCGCGTTCCATGATTTACCTCATTCGTTATTTGTTATTTGTTATTTGTCATTGGTCATTTGTCATTTGTCATTTATTATTGGTCATTTGTCATTTGTATTTAGTACTCCTAATTTTTAACTTCTGGACGTAAGTTTTGCGTTCCTACAAACTCCTAATTTTTAACTTATGGGCGCAAGCATTGCGCTCCTACTAATTCCTAATTTCTAACTTATGGGCGCAAGCATTGCGCTCCTACTAATTCCTAATTTTTAACTTCTGGACGTAAGTTTTGCGTTCCTACAAACTCCTAATTTTTAACTTATAGGCGCAGTTTTGCGTCCCTACAAATTCATAATTTATAATTATTGGGCGCAAGCATTGCGCCCCTACAAATTCATAATTCATAATTCTTGTAACCCCATTTCTCTAGTAACAACTGGCTGATAACCTAATTCTCTTTTAATTTTAGCAATGTTATACTTTCTCGGCATGGCTACAAAAGATAACTCAAACCTATAAAGAGGAGGAATACCTTTAATACCAAATAATTTCCAAATAAATTCAATGGCTGTCGCTAAAGGTTTAGCAATAAAACTAGGAATATTCTTATTAGGAGGAGTTACACCTTGAATTTTTAACACTTGAGTAAAGTAATCTTTGACAGTTATTGGTTCATCATCAGTAACCATGTAAACCTGCTTATCATTGCCTTTTACACATGCTAAACATATAGCTTCCACCAAATTATCAACATGGACAGTTTCAATCACACACTGACCATTATCTACCCACATGAATTGACCAGATTTTACCTTTTCTACCAATTTCTGAGGAGTTTTATCACCTGTACCCCAAATATAAGTAGGACGCAGGATAATACATTTCATATCTGTGGTAAAACTCAAAATTTCCTGTTCTGCTAATTTCTTCGCTTTTCCATAATAGGAATTTGGTTCATCTGGATAAGGAAAACTTTCATCTATATTCACCAAAGGATTCACATCTTGTAAAACCGATTCAGAACTAATATAGATAAATCTCTTCACATGCATTTTACTAGAACTCATCAACAAGTTCTTAGTTGCCAAAGTAATTTCATTTTCAAACTTTGACCAAACTCCCCAAAATTCCACAGGTGCAGCACAATGAATTACCACATCATATCCCTGCAATTCATTTTCCCATTCTCCAACATTTTCTAGAGAACCCCTAACAACCTCCGCACCTAATTTTTCAATTTTTTCTCCTGAAGAATTCGACCTTGCTAAACCCCCAACAAAATTCCCATCATCAATCAAACGTTTAATCAATCTTTGACCAAGAAAACCAGAACCACCAGTGACAAAAATCCTCATTCAGCACCTCTGTTTTATTTATACTCCTACCGCATATACCTTTAACTACCAATCCCACAGAATCACTTTCGGATAAATTTATGAAAGTCAAAAAGAAACTTTGACTCATCTGTTGAATCATTCTCAACAAGAGCAAAAAAGCCGGGGTTTTTGAGCGAAAATCAAGGTTTGGAAACTGATAAATTTGAAATAAACCCAGTTTTTAGTCCAAGATGTTTGTTTCTTCTTACTCCCTTCGGTGTTCTAAGATTACCTATAAAAATTTCTCCCCCTCTTCCCCCTCTTCCCCCTCTTCCCACTCTTCCCCCTCTTCCCACTCTTCCCCCTCTTCCCCCTCTTCCCACTCTTCCCCCTCTTCCCACTCTTCCCCCTCTTCCCCCTCTTCCCCCTCTTCCCCCTCTTCCCCCTCTGAATACGTCTGACTCAATTCGGTAATTTTCTAGCGGGACAGGAGTAGTGTCTTACTGTCTACCCTCCAGGAAATCCCTGATGTACTTACCTATTTCAAATTCTTTCTTTCTGTCCATCAAATATAAATTTCCGACAGAGTCCCAGCAAAGAAACGACTAAACCGATCCAATGCTTCCAACTTTTGTGACACACTAGAAGCATTCATCACCTTCAAAGTTGTCATTTGCTTCATAAAATCTAAAGGCTGAATTTTCAGAATACCCTTACCCAAAACCGGACTATCATTCCCATCACCACTGCGCACAGTAATATACAGAGTCGTCGTATCAGACCAAATATCAAATCCTGGGTCATCATGAATCTGCTTAAACCCTTCAAAATAATATTTTTCACCAGTCTCTGCGGTCATCTGCATCCGATACAGCATCTGTCGTGTTTTACTTTGTTCCGGTGACAACACAAACAGATTGAACTCTCCATTAGTCACAGTCATCGGTTCCGCAGAAATAGCTGGTGCTGTAACCGTACCAACCATCTTTGCAGGGTGGTCGGGGTGATTAAGCAACTCATCCAAGTCATCCGCAATTACCGTGAGAGTAAATTCAAATATTGAGTCCTCTTTTTCACCATTTTCTGCTGCTTCTTCATAATCCTCCTTCACCTGAGTCGAAAAATAACCGCGCATAGTTTCAGTAAACTGAATTCCCATTTTCTTCGGTGCACTAGAACTTACAGGTACAGAAGGCAAATCATAGTTAATTGTCCAACCCCTATCCTTGGCAATTAAAGCACAACAACGCTCAGCAATGGCAGAAATTGTTAGTAATGGATTCACTCCTAAACTACGTGGAATTACAGAACCATCTGCAACGTACAAACTTTCGTATACTTCCTTTCCCTGGTTGCTAGAAAACACCTGTCCTTTATGATTCAATACCCCGTGTTCCGCATCTTCTGCCAAAATGCAACCACCCAGAGGATGAACCGTAATTAAGTCATGGTTAAATAATTTACTCCAAATTGGGTTAGGAATTTGCGTACCACCAAGGGGATTAGTAGCTTCTTTTAAACGATTGTTAACTCGCTCAAAAATAGGCTGCTTACCGACTCCTTCCCAATCAACGCGGAGATTGTCATTATCGTCTAAATACATCCTTCCTCCACCGTCATCATGGGTCATGACTAGGTAAGTCTGGGTATTGCGTACTGCACCGGTATAAGCACCACGAAACCTACTCTGTACTTCTCGGAATTTCTCCTTCAAGCAATCCCATAAACCGTAGTCTGTATCTTTTCCCAACAATTTCGCAGCACTAGCAAAGGTTTGCGGTAAAATCGGGGCAAGAGCACCGGGAATTGAGCCTTCTTCAATCACCATACCATTATCTAATTGAGGCTGCTGACGCATGTCGATCATACCGGTGATGCAAGGTCCAGTGGGTTCTACTTCCCCAGGAGGACGGTTACCAAAACCAACACCGTTAATTTTTTGGTCGTTATTGTAACCGAATGCTACCACATCCCCATTACCAGTAAAGTGGTGTCCCACCTTGTCTGACATGGACAACCCAGCATCTCGCGAACGTAGTAAAATCTCCGTAGAACCAAGGGTTCCCGCAGCTAAAACTACGATGTCTGCACTGACAAACATAGTGGGTGCATCAAACTTGTCAACTCCAGCGTTCATTAACTGATAGTGAACCAACCAGCGATCGCCTTCACGTTCAATGCGCTGCACAGATACCTGGGTATAAATTTCTGCACCGTGATTTTTAGCATCCGGGAGATAATTCATTAATACGGTGTTTTTTGCCTTATGGTTGCAGCCAGAAACACAATCACCACAGAGATTGCAAGCTTTTTGTTCTACCCCTACATGATTCACCCCATCTTTAAAACTGACATTAATAGGTGGTCTGTCAAATTTTTCATTTAAATAAGCTGCAGATTCTTTTAATGCTTGTAATTTGGAAACATGGGGGAAATTTTCAGGATATGGAGTGGGTTTAAGCATCTCTTCTGCACGCTGGTATCCCTCCGCTAACAAGGTATGTATATCTGCACGTAAACCTGCGGGCCACCTTGTATCTTCAAATACACGAGTTTCTGTACGCAAGGATACATTGGCGTTTATCAGAGATGTACCACCCAAACCGCAACCTACGAATACATTTAGGTCTTTATTAATGTGAAAATCGTACAAACCCGTATGGGAACCAATATGTTTACCAGGTAAATTCACCTGCATTTCCTTGGCTGCTTCTACCATATTATCAGGGTATTCACCGGGTTGGAATTCCTTACCACGTTCTAATACACACACTTGTTGACCAGCCCTTGCTAAGCGGGATGCAGCGATTCCACCACCATAACCAGAACCGACAACTACAACTGTATAGTGATTTTTAATACTTTCAATTGGGCTTGATAAACGAGCCATAGTATTCATCCTTTAGACTGGGATAGTAATAATTACTTGCTTAGTTGATAGATTCAATTAAATAGAACTTATGCAACTGGCATAAAAGTTGAAAATGATTTAGCTATGTTTAGCTTCAAGAAGACAGGTGGAATTTCCGCAAAAGTTCCATTGTGCCAATTTCGATTCTGTCTAAGAGGTTATTTATAAAGTAAACCTTAAGACCCAAGAAACCGGGTTTCTTTGAGACTAAGTACGATGCGGATTCGATACTCTACCCATAAAAACCCGGTTTGGACCTACACCCATAGACTTAATATTTACTTTATAAATGGTCTCTAAAGTAAGCTAGAGGCTAGCAGTTATACCAGATTGCAGTTAGCTGACAGCTAAGTTGAAAAAACCGGATTTTTTATCAACTCGGTAGGAGAATATTCGATAACCTTCCGAGAGAAACCCAGTTTTTTGTGATAGTTCTAATAAATGATTGCGTATTAATGATTTGTCGCTAATTACACTTGTAGTGATTATATCTTTTTGATTAGTGAAGATTTCGCTGCTATTTTTTGAGAATAAATGATAAAAGAACTGAACTGGAATTAAAAGAGATAAATAATAATTTCATCAAATAACTACCATATAAATCTGTAATTTTCAATAATTTTATGTACCTTTACTAATATTCAAAAGTCCATTGACAACATTTATTCATATCAGAACATTGTATTTTAGAGAATAGCAATTCAATAGTTTTTGAATTATTCACGTATTTTTGCTGACGACAATTTTTTGGACTAGTTCCAAATGATAACTGATATCTAGATTTAATTTACCCAAAATTATTTATTACTTGGCAACACAGAGGTATCAATGAATATTACTGAATTTACCGAAGAAACAAGTGAATATCAAGTAATCCCTAAGAAACATCCTTGGCAAGGAAAATGTTTCATGGCAAGTGGTATCGAAGGTGAAGCTACTAATATGCCTAGTTCTGATGCCCATAAATCAATTTGTAATGCCGCAAATCGCGGAAGAGTTGCTATCTTTATTGATGGTTCTAACCTATTTCATGCAGCTTTACAACTCGGTATTGAAATTGATTATACTAAATTACTTTGTTGTTTAACGAGGGATGCAAGACTTTTACGTGCGTTTTTCTATACAGGAATAGACCGCAATAATGAAAAACAACAGGGCTTTTTACTCTGGATGCGTCGTAATGGTTATCGTGTAGTTAGCAAAGATTTAGTGCAACTTCCAGATGGTTCCAAAAAAGCAAATCTAGACGTAGAAATTGCCGTAGATATGATGAATTTAGCACCATACTATGACACGGGAGTGTTAGTTAGTGGAGATGGTGATTTAGCCTATGCTGTTAATGCTGTTGCTTACCAAGGTTCTCGAATTGAAGTTGTGAGTTTACGATCCATGACTAGCGAAAGCTTAATTAACGTTGCTGACTGCTTTATCGACCTGGATAGTATGAAGAAAAATATTCAAAAAGACCACAATTGTAGTTTTAATTATCGATAGTTATTCCATAGTTATTCCATGTTTTTGTAGGAGTAATCATACTATAGTAACCCTAAATCATTTGTGAAAAATAAGATTCCCGACTGAAGACGTGTTAGAGGAACTTTCCACTGGCTATAAGTCGGGAATCTGGGTTAATTCAAGTAACAATATTAGACATTTTTCTGTTTTCAGTTACATTTTGATTTTTGACTTTTGTCAAGCAGTTGACACCATTATCAAGTAACAGTCAGAGAAAGAGTTATTATCGTTACCAGGTTATAATAGCGTGAAAATAAAATTTTGCAGCCTTTTTCTGAAATTATTTCGAGTTTGGTGGCAACATAAATGTCTATTTCAAAACAAAAATCAATTGTTGGTTGTTTGCTGGGAACCGCTGTAGGAGATGCTTTAGGATTACCTTATGAGGGTTTATCCAAGTATCGTCAACGTCGTCTTTATCCTAAACCAGGAAATTACAATTTTTTGTTTGGTAAAGGAATGATTTCCGATGATACTGAACACACTTGTATGGTGGCACAATCCTTGATAGTTTCTGCTGGAAATCTACAGATTTTTTCTCAACAATTAGCATGGCGTTTGCAATGGTGGCTAGTTAGTTTACCTGCTGGTATTGGTTATGCTACTTTGAGGAGTATTTTCAAGTTATGGTTAGGATTTTCTCCTCATAACTCTGGTGTTTTTTCTGCTGGTAACGGTACAGCAATGAGAAGTGCTATTATTGGTGTCTGTTACGGGGATAATCTACCAAAATTACGGGAATTATTACAAATATCTACCCGCATTACTCATACAGATCCAAAATCAGAATATGGGGCTTTAGCCGTAGCGATTGCAGCCTATTTATCTAGTCAAAAATCCCTAATTCAACCCCAAGATTATTATCAAAATCTCCAAAGTATATTAAATCCAGAGGCAACTGAATTTTTATCTTTAATTAAACAAGCATGTGATAGTACAGATGCTAATGAAAGCACAGAATTATTTGCTCAAAAATTGGGATTAACTAAAGGTGTAAGTGGCTATATTTATCATACTGTGCCAGTAGTAATTCAAGCATGGTTAAAACATCAGCGAGATTATTCTCATGGAATTTTAGAAATTATTCAATGTGGTGGTGATACAGATACAACAGCAGCAATTTTAGGTGGTATTATAGGGGCTGGAGTGGGGGAAAATGGTATTCCCCAAGTTTGGATTCATAATTTATGGGAATACCCCAGAAGTATTAAATGGATAAAACTATTGGGTCAGAGACTAGCAAAAGTCTGTGAACAAGATATTCCACAAACCCCCCTATCTCTTCCCATATATGCAGTTTTTCCCCGTAATTTATTCTTTTTGTTGGTAGTCATTTTGCACGGATTAAGGCGATTATTACCACCTTATACCATTTTAGATTTTAGATTTTAGATTTTAGATTAATCTGCATAGTTTTCTACTTGCTCCTAGTCGTTGTACGTTTATCCACGTTCTTCAATGGCTTACAAAATCAACTTTGAGTTTCAGTATTTTTTCAACAATCTAATTGGAAAAATATATAAGTTTTTTGCTGTACTTGAACTTATACCTACAAGAAATAAAGGGGGAGCATCCCAATTTTTATGCAATACCCTAGAAGGGTATCGCTACACGGACAAAGCCTGCCTAGCCTTCTAGGGTTTGGGTGTTTTTCAAAAATTGGGATGCTCCCAAATAAAGGTCAGAACAATGAAAAAGTTTGATTGGGAAATATTCCTTAAGCAAGAAAGCAAAAAAATCATTTTGAATTATGAAGAAATAAAAATTAATAGTGAGGAAAATTGGAATTTTTTAGAAGTTACCTCTAAGAATATTCAATCTGAATGGTTTGGTTATCCCGGTGCAACAGAAGAGCAAATTGTTGCTGCTGAAACTCCTTTAGCTATAATTCGACCACCTTCATATCGAGGGTTTCTAAAAATCACAAATTGTTGGTCTGCAATACCTGCACAAATGAAGTTATATTCCACATCCAAAATTAATTGGTTTCCTATTGAAAATCAAAATTGGATTGATGAATGGGTTGCTGCTAGTAAATTTATCCTACCAGTTACTAATGAAGAATATTTTGTTTATAGCAAAAATCGTATTTGGAACCAACCTATACGCACAGAGTATATACAAACATCTCTACAAATTAGTGATGAAGAAGATGCCAGTGTTGTTTTACTAAAATCGAAGAATTATCCACAATAATGAATAGGAAGCATGGCTTTTAATTAGTGGTCGTCCTGGTATTTTTAGATGCCATTCTTTTCAATCTTTAATTCAAACAATGAAAATGGTAAATCCTTGGCTATGATTGTAGTTCATTTTTTACCGCAAGATAAATAAAAGCTAATTATTCTGACATTTTTGATACATAATCCTTGTTAATTGCAAAAATTATGCTGGAGGTCTACCAATAGGGGTAAATACTCTCAAAATTCCATCTCGTGTGAAGCATAATTTCTATTACTTTTGAACTTCTTTAATAAGTCCGAGATATGAAACTTTTTCACAAATATAGCGCTTTTCAGTTGAGTGAAGTACACAATAAACCTCACCCCTTCCCCTCTCCTTACTATAGACACGGAGTGGCTTCCCGCAGGGTAGGAGAGGGGTGGCTTTAGCCGGGGTGAGGTGAGTGTCTATATTGCACAAAGCGTGAAAACCGCTATAAAAAAAAGGGATAGATGATATCCGCACTCTGGCGAAGCACCCACCCCGAAATGACAGACTAGATACCTAACCTGGAACTTTACCGCCTGGTATCCAATGAATTAAGTATCAGCCGAAAAATATTAATTGTCACCAGAATAGATACGGATTTATATTACCAGTAGGGGCAGGGTTTCCCTGCCCGGGGGGCGTAACCTTACCTAAGGGGCGTAACCTTACCTAAGGGGCGTAACCTTACCTGGGGGGCATAACCTTGCTTGGGCAGGGAAACCCTGCCCCTACCATTCCCTGGGGGGCATAACCTTGCTTGGGCAGGGAAACCCTGCCCCTACCATTCCCTGGGGGGCATAACCTTGCCTGGGCAGGGAAACCCTGCCCCTACCATTCCCTATTTTTACCCATACCCCCCATAGCTAAAAAAGCTGTTCCATAAGCAGCCTCAGTATTTACCGAAGGCACCACGGTCACCTTTAAATAACGTCCCCTAATTGCTGTCCATACGTCATTCCTAGCACCACCACCAGCAGTATAAACACGTATTAACTTATTCGCTCCCAATTGTTGTAATAGTTCATATCCTCTGGCTTCGATACGGGCAATACTTTCCAGTAAGCCATGGAGAAATTCCACCGGATTATCTGGACGTGGTTCCAAGCGTGGCGCTAAATTGGGGTCGTTAACGGGAAAGCGATCGCCTGACTTTAACAAGGGATAGTAATCCAAGGGGCTAGATTTTGTCGCGTCAATTTGGCGGCTAAGGCTTTCTAACTCCTCATTAGTGAAAAAATGCCGTAATACTGCACCCCCCGTATTAGAAGCACCACCAACCAGCCATAAATCCCCCAAGCGATGGCTATATATGCCATATCTGGAATCCTCTACAGGGGTACGACTCAAAAGTTTCAATACCAAAGTTGAACCCAGGGAAGTTACCGCTTCACCGGGAAATTGTGCCCCACTAGCGATAAATGCGGCGATACTGTCTGTAGTTCCCCCACATACCAGGCAATTTTCCCCAAAGCCGAACTTTCTGGCAATTTCCGGACGTAATTCCCCAATAGGATTTCCTGGAGTTATCACTCTTGGTAGATGAATTTTGATGTGCAGCTTGTCTAGCCATTCTGGGTATTTTAAAGCTTGGACATCATAACCCAACTTTAAAGCATTATGGTAGTCAGTAATCCCCAATTGTCCATGGAGTAAAAATGCTAACCAGTCTGCTTGATGCAAGAAATATCTAGCCTGGGTAAAGCTTGGTTGTTGTGACATCCACAGTAATTTGGCAAGGCTAGAAGTAGCGCTGAGTACAGTATGATTTGCAGGAGCAACATTCTGGATAGATGACAACATAGTTACACCCCTAGCATCGTTATATAGCATCGGTGTTTCTACTGGTTTACCATGGTCATCGCATACCAAAACCGTGGAAGAAGTCCCATTAATAGCGATCGCCAGAATTTGAAAGCGCAATTCCCTAGGTATTCCTTCTAGCAATGTCCATAAAGCCTCCTCCCAACCACTCACCAAATCAGCATCTTGTGACATGTCCCCAGAAAATCGTCCTTGATGTTGAATCTGACCTTGGTTATCAATTACTGCACATCTAGCCCCAGAAGTTCCAAAGTCAATACCCAGATATAAACCCATTACCAATTACCAATTACCCATTACCCATTACCCATTACCCAATTGTTGCATCTTGTAACAACCTATTTCCGAATTTGGGCAAAACAGTGAAAAGTAGTAAACGAACTGTTTACAATATTTTGAGAATAGGAGGTTTCAAACCATGACAGATACTCAAGTTTACATTGCTTTAGTTGTAGCTCTGCTTCCCGGACTTCTGGCTTGGCGGTTATGTACTGAACTTTACAAATCTTAGTCGCCTTAACATTCCCACAAGTCTTTTGCCCAGTAAGGACTCACCCCAAAGCACAAGAGTCCTACTAAAGCGAAAATAACTGCCCTTCTAGGGCAAAAAGTGGCAATTATAATCCATCCAGGCATTGAACTATGCAGTTTTCAACACACAGACAGTTTTTGACTGTAGATTTTGGAGAAGAAAGCATAGAACAATGCCTGGTTATTATTTTGTAAAAAAGATACATGTAGCAATTTCAAAAAAATGCAGTAATATGGCAGCAAACAAAACCGTAATTGCCAAAAAATTGTTATTTACGGTACATTTGTTCCCTTAGTAAGATTATTTTCACGACTATGAACGCCATTAAAAAACCAATACCCCCAGCAGAACCCATATATCAAAAACAAGTTGTACCGCGACGAAAACGACGTTTGCGCCAACGTTCTTATCAGGTAATGGCGCTGGAGGTAAGTGTGAAAATAGGAGTTAACTTAGCGATCGCCGCTGCTGCAGCATCAGCTTTAGGACAGCTGCTACCTTATCACTGGTCTCAACAAGAAAAATTACGGGAAATACGTACAGAACTGAAACTGATACAAGAACGCGTAAGTAGTTTACAAGCGGATTTTAGCCGGAATTTCGATCCCACCCAGACTAAGAACATCATGCAAGAACAAGGCTATCGTCTAGATCCCAGTCAACGTCGGGTTGTGGTGAAGCATAATTTTTATGAAATGGGTTCTCAGTAAAAACAGCTAACAGCTAATAGTTAATAACTAGTTATTACGGTCTCGTTATGAACTGGGTACACTAGAACCAAATCTTAACGGAAATTAAATTTCTCTTCCCTAACCCCCAAAACTTATCATCTATTAGCTGCTAGCTCCTGCCCATATTTTAATTAATAACACAACAGTTCCTTTAACCATTTTTCCACTTGTGTGCGTAAGCGCCATCCTGGATAGTTCCTGAGGGAAGTCAAAGAAGGTAGTGTAGCCAGGGCACGATTATAATCTGCGATTGCGCAATTCCAATCTCCCCAAAGATGATATGTCCTGCCCCTCTCAGCCAAAATATGACCTGACAATTGACCGAATAGTAGGGCAACTTCAAAATCTTCAATTGCCTGGTCATATTGCCCCAAATCGCGCAAAGTGATGCCGCGATTAATCCATGCCCGTACATAGCTGGGATTAATATCTAATGCTCGGTCATAATCAGCAAGGGCTGCTACTAATTCTCCACGGGCAGCGTAGTAATTAGCACGATTGTTATAAGCTGAAGCTAACTTGGGATCGAGTTGCAATGCTTTGTTGTAATCATAAAATGCCTTTTGGGTTTCCCCACTTTGGAAATATATTAATCCTCGGTTGTTATAATCCACTGCATTTTGGGGATGACGGTGAATCAAGTGGCTCAAAAGCGCGATCGCCTCTGTATAATCTCCTTGTTGGGCAGACTTCAACGCGCAAGAGCGTAGATCCCGATCTGGGCAAGCAAATTCAACTCCACCTTCCCCATGTTTTAGAACTTTTTTAGTTTTATTTATTACAGAGTTACATGCATAATTATGCGGTTCGTTAGATGCAAAAGATGAGTGAGTTTTCATATCGTCCTGCCTAAGCTGCTGCTTGCTGTGTGAGTTCCAATTACAATTTTCGTCTTCTGACTGGTTATGCCCCTGTATCCCTGATAAACGTGTTTATAGTTACTTGTATCTAGCGCTATTAATGCCAATTTTAGACTGACACAATTGTTGCAGGGATTTACATAACAGATACTTCTTGCACAAGCACAATTCCAGAAACAGGAAATATCAATCTTTAATACAAATCAAGTACACAAGAGAACAAATTGCTAGAATGCCTACAAGTCAAGCGATGGTGGATTATCCTTCCAGCTTAAATACATTGACATTTCCTAACAAAGTATTAATTTTTGAGAACATTTGTTATGACAACTGCGATTTCCTATCCCAGTGCTTCCGATCTCAATCAAGATGATTATGTTGTCATTGGCTTGGCAACTTGCTTTATCAAGGAGGATGGAGAAGTTCACCAAGTCGAAGTTATAGAACCTATACCTTCTGCGGCTTTAGAAGCGCTGCTAAAAGGTATCCCCACCTCCTATCAGCTTGCTTATGGTACAACTCTAGGCGATGTCATCAATGGCGATACCCTACAAAAACCCCTTGGTTTCCCCGAAACATCTCAATTTAGCCATGAGTTTCAGGAACGAGCATTTGCAGCAGCTCGCACTTACAACCGCAATGAATCCGCAAAATCCCTGATTCCTCTAGGCACAACTTACACTGATTTTCACTATTCTACTGAACGGAAACGAGTCTTAAATATTGCACGAATTGTCACCAAAGAAGACAATGTCAAACAGCATTCTCACACCCACAAAATTCTTTAAAAGCACCACCTACTATAACGGTTTTCGGCGTTGCATAAATGCGGGATGATTTTGATGGTTTTTCCTGCCCAGACGCTCCGCGAACGGGGTTAAGCGCGTTGAGTGAACTGGCGTTGGGTTTCCCCCCGTTGTAGCGACTGCGGGGCATCTTGCTTGTCCCTTGTATTTATGAGGCAGGCAAGATGCCTGCACCACAAGAATCATCCCTTAATTCAGCAATGCCCGGTTTTCAATTATTACTAATCAAATGGGTAAGTATTTTTTTATTTGCAAGTCCCCTATACACCGAGAGATTGGGTACTATGCCTCTACCATGTGTTTAATCTCCGAAACCCTCTGTTATCACATAACCCGAATTTTGTCAATTATAGGTACTTATGAGGTCGGTTGGGGAGATTGAAAATTGGTCTTTTCTTATGTCATGAAAGTTTGACTTTTAGCTTAGTTGCTACGGCGAAAATAGGGTTGTAGCTCTTTTGGGTAAGCAATGGTCACACTAAGCCCAAATCTGATTTTTTTAATCATAGCATGAAACAACGCAATTGCGTCAATTAATTAAGAAGGATTTTCGATAAAAACTTGACCAAAAACGAGTATTTATTTAAATTGCAAAATTATTTTTTGATTTAAATAATGTATACTTATGACTTAGTGGTGTTACTTTAGGATAGCCATGTCTAACAACAAGCTGCTGTTGAGAATGGAAAGAATCAGTAGGTTGTAGCAATTTATCTTGCTAAATGTATAGGTTAATTGGTAATTGGTAATTGGTAATTGGTAATTGGTAATTGGTATCTGTAGGGTGCGTTATGACTTTAGTCTTTAACGTACCCGAAGGGAGTGCTTTGCACTTAGCCATGCCCGGAGGGCTATACGCACCATCCTGTAAAGACGGCGTTGCGCGTAAAGGCAACACAACGGCAATAAGCGGGAGGAAAATCCACACCCGGACACTTGCTACAACTTTGGAGGGGCAACGTAGTATCCTCGCTTTTTGCCTCCCCTACGTATTTTTACAAAAATCAAATAGTAATCCTATAGGTAATAGGTAATAGGTAATAGGTAATAGGTAATTGGACTTCCCATTACTCATCATTACCGCGACCTTAAGACTTTCTTGTACACGCACTCAGGATGTAGCATCCCTGTCGCTTTTGTGAAAAGTTAAGAGTTTCCCATCTGCCGCAATAACTTATTGAAAAAAAATTGAAAATTAGAATTTTTTAACAATTAAATACTTCTGGAAACTTTCATTAATTTGGTAAGCAATTTATCAATTTGTCCTGAATTTTAATAGTAATTATTGGCAAGGAGATATATTTAAATGCTGCAAAAGTTAGTTGAGTAACTTTTGAGGCTTTTCTTTATATCAAAAAGATTTAATTGTTGAGGAAAAACCATAATTATGTCCTTTAATCACAGTCATAAAAATTTCGATGAACAAGGGCTAAATATCACACCAGTCTCCTCATTAGATGAGTTTCAGACAGAAAATCACGATATTAACTTAGGAATTCATGGTAGCTTTTATCGTGAAATCAATAGCCTAGACATAGATAATAATACTAATGAGATAGTCCCTGTAGAAGCAATTTCTGCTGCTGGATATAACTCTAATAATGGGTTTGGTTTAGTAAATGCTAAAGATGCGGTAAACAGAGTGGTTGGTAATCAAAATACCTTTACAGAAGTTCCAGATACTGGTGGTAATAATTGGGGAGCAGACTTAATAAAAGCACCAGAAGTATGGAATCAAGGATACACAGGTAAGAATATTATTGTTGCGGTTTTAGATACTGGAGTAGACTACAATCACTCAGATTTGAACGATAATATCTGGAACAACAGCCAAGAAATTGCTGGTAATGGCAAAGATGATGATGGTAATGGCTATATTGATGATGTTTTTGGCTGGAACTTTGACAGTAATAACAATAATGTTCTAGATGGCAATGGTCATGGAACCCATGTTGCTGGTACTATTGCAGCAGAAAATAATGGTTTTGGTGTCACAGGTATTGCCTATGATGCCAAAATTATGCCCATTAAAATTTTAAATGACTCTGGTTCAGGTTACTATAACTCCATCATTAAAGGTGTTTATTATGCAGTTGATAATGGAGCTGACGTGATTAATCTCAGCGTTGCAGGTGCAGCTGATAATACCAATTTGCAAAAAGCAATTGAATATGCCAGCAGCAAAGGTGTAATAGTTGTGATGGCTGCGGGGAACGATGGAGATCCCCAACCACACTATCCAGCTCGTTATGCAAAAAACTGGGGAATTGCCGTTGGAGCTGTAGACAAAAATAATAACATGGCTGACTTCTCTAACCGAGCTGGAAGTAATCTTCTCCCTTATGTAACAGCACCAGGGAAGAAAGTCTATTCTACAGTTTCAGGCAATGATTATGCTTATTATAACGGCACATCAATGGCAGCTCCCCATGTTGCGGGTGTAGTCGCTTTAATGCTGAGTGCTAACCCTGAATTAACTGATGCTCAAGTACGTAAGATTATTACTGAGACAGCAAAGAATGCTCCCAAAAGCGAAAGTTCAAACGGTAACTTTTTTAATTCTCTGTTTAAAAATGGATTTATCAACTATAGCTTTAATTCCTTTACGGCTTCTTCTGTAAAGAATACAGATTTCTTTGGTACAAACGCGAATACTACAGGTGATAGTAACAATGTCAGCAGTATTAATGTTAGCAGTAGCTCACAAGAATTAGTGGAAAATGTGGAAAATCAAGATAGATTTTTTAATCCTGAAAGTGGTTCAAGTTTGAGTTACTGGCAGAATAGTGTTAATTATGATAGTAATATTAGTCTTGACCTTAATAATGGCAATGAAAATAATAATGGGAGTAATAGTTTTTTCGATTTTGGGAATATATTAGATTTCCTATCACCATATATTCCATTATTATTAAGTTTTTTCAGTTAGTAGAGAAGTAGGGGCACGACAATGCCTCTACCATCTAGTATAAATAAAATGATGAAATGAAAAATGCTATATTTAGTAAACCAAAAAAGTCACAATAATCAGGGGTATTTTTTCAGAGGAAATCTGTTTTCATTTCAAAAAGAATAGCGTCTCGTTTCGGAGTACCAATCGAAATGACCTCGCATCCAGGAACGTAGTCCATTAAGATTAATATCCTCGCTAAAATTAGGTTTTTATTAGACATCTGGTAGAAAAGAATGTTCCAGACGTAAAATTTTACCTGTGGAACAAGGGTTAGAAAAAACGTGAGTGAATACTCTGTTAAATATTGAGAAATATCCGGGTAATGTATAGCCTATTGAAGGGTAGACTCTGAAGAAACACAACATCCTCTTACCCTATTCCCTATTCCCTATTCCTCCTTATTCCCTATTCCCTGTGTTTCTTAGCACTGTTTGATAATAACCGTTTAGACACAGATGATGTTATCTTACAGAAAATGCTTCGCTAAACCTGCGAGTTACTGGTTCGACAATAAAAGTTAAAATAGACTTTTTACGAGTTACAATTTCCGCACTGGCGGTCATACCAGGATTAAGAGATACTTCTTGACCTCGTACAACTACTGAATGTTTTTTCAACTTAATTCTGGTGGGAAAAACTAAACCTAATTCCTTATCAACGATAGCATTGGGACTGACTTGTTCTACTTCCCCTTCAATGGTGCCAAATTCTTGAAAAGGGAAGGTTGCCATTTTGACCTTTGCTGTCATCCCCTCGTGGATAAAGCCAATATCTCGATTAAGAACTTTCACCTCTAACATTAATTCTTCGCCATCTGGTAAAATGGATAATAATTCTTCACCAGCTTGTACAGGTCCCTTTGTGGCTTTCACCTTGTATATAGTTCCAGCCACGGGAGCTTTAATAGTTTCTCCTTCTTGATATTTTTTCGCTTCTTCTAACTTACCTTGGACGTTAGTTAGTTCTTCTTTACGCTTATTAATCTGGGTCAAAATTTCACTTTTACGCTCAGATTCCAGACTCTGTACCTTCTTTTGTGCTGCTTGAAAAGCTGCTTGGTTTTGACGAACTTCTTCGATTTGAGCTGCAATATCTTTCTCTAAAGATGTTACCTGATCTTGCCCTTGTGTGACTCCATTTTGCGCCTTAATCACCTCATCATTAGCTCTGGTGACTTCTGCATTTGCACGATTGAGTCTGTCTTGCGCTTCCAAGTAATCGAGTCTGGGAACAGCACCGGGAGTCACTAGGATACGTAGACTTTTCTCCCTTTGTTGAGCCAATTCCAGGTTTTTTTCCACCTTTTCCCGCAAATTGCGAGCATTAGCCAGGTTATCTTTGGCATTACTAAGGCTAGTTTTGGCGTTTACCAGATTTTCTCGCAAACGACTCAGACGAACTTTTGCTTGTTCTATCTGTGCTTTTTGACGCTTGGCTTCAGCTTTAGCCCCATCTAAACGCGCTTGAAAGTCTCGTAAACGGGAATTTAACAGTTCATCTTGCAATTTTGTACCAGCACTTTTAGCTCCCCTACGTTCCGCATCCAAACGCTGTAAATCTTGTTGGATTAATTTAGCAGAACTAGCCAAGCGATTAACATCCACTTCCTTTAAATCTGGGTCACGTTGGATAAGTACCTGACCCTTAGAAACGCGATCGCCTTCTTTAACTTTTACCTCAACAATTGCTCCTCTTTCAAGAGATGTTACTGGTCGTACTTGGTTAGAAGCAATTAACTCTCCTTGTGCTTTGGCAACTTCATCTACCTGAGAAAAGTGTGCCCAAGATATAGTTCCAAATACTACCACACTAATAGTACCAGCTAATAATCTAGTATAAAAGGGCGGTAATTCCTGCACCGCTTTACCCAATTCATAAGAAAGTTGTTCATCTGGTTTAGCAAATTGCTGTTTTGTTTGACGTGCTTGTGTCGGATTTGCAGCTATAGAAAATCTCATAATCTTGGAAATGGTAAATGGTAAATGGTAAATAGTAAATGGAGAATAGGGATAATCAAGAATAGAAGGAGATGGGGAGATGGGGAGGACAAATGACCAATGACATATGACAAATAAAAAATGACATTTAGACAGCAAGATAACGACGTAAAAAGTTTTCTAGGGTTTCCAATTTAAATCTAAAAATCATCTCTAAATTCGCAATTTCTTCAGAGTTACAGAAAAATTCATTCGCCAATAATGTCCGGAAAGTTCCCAAAGCATTTTGTGCTTGGGGATTAAATAAACCCAATGCACCCCGTAAGCCATCAACAAGAAATAATGGTGGATTAATTATAATTGGCTCTTTATTGAACACCCGACCAAAAATACGGGGAATATCTTCTCTTGTTAAAATTTCTGGTCCTCCGACAGGTAAAATTTGATTGCGAACTGCTGGAATTGTCACCGAATCCACAATCATTCTTGCTAAATCATCTGTACTCACAATCGAAGTACGATTTTTATAGTCCCCAATCAGTAAATACAGCCCCGTTTCCCGAAAGCGCTCTGCTAATGGTAGCAGGTTCGATGCTAATCCAGATGGGCGTAAAATAGTGTAATTTAAGCCACTAGTTTGCAAATATTTTTCTACCGCTCGTTTGGCTTTGAATACCGGAGCATCTTCATAACCCCTATCCGCTCCCAAGACGGAAATAAATACAAAATGTTGCACTCCATTGGCTTTTGCTTGGTCAATCAGTTCAATGTTAGCGCGATAATCCACAGCCAGAGTATCGCTAGCAGAACCATGGGTGCTGATAATATACTCAACACCTCGACAAGCTTTTTGGATGTCCCCCTCTTGTCGCAAATCGCCAATAAATATATCAGAATTCCGGTGTTCTAACTCGTTGTAATGGGAAGTGAGACGAACAAATGAACGCACGGACATTTCTTGTGCCCGTAAAAGTCGCACAACTCGACGACCAATTCCTCCAGTTGCTCCAGTGACTAAAAACATAGATTTAAAAGTTAAGGACTAGAGAGTGGGAGTTAAAAGTTAGGAGTTAAAAGTTAGGAGTTAACAGTTTGGAGTTAAGAATTTGGAGTTAGGAGTTAACAGTTTGGAGTTAATTTTCTCCCCCCTCTTCCCCCTCTCCCTTGTCTCCCCCCTCTCCCTTGTCCCCCTTGTCTTTCCTATTCCCACTCTCTTGTATTTTAAACTTCCAAAATTACTGGAGTATGGTCACTGGGTTTTTCTTTTTTTCTAGGAGTGACATCTATGATGCAGCTTTTAGCCCTTTCGTATAATTCCGGTGTCAGATAGTGATGGTCTATACGCCATCCCAAATTACGGCGAAAAGACGCAGCGCGATAATCCCACCAACTATAATGTCCCTCTTCTGGGGTAAATTTGCGAAAAGCATCAGCAAATCCCAAAGTTAAAATTTCTCTGAGGGCTTGTCGCTCTGGCTGTGATGACATAATGTGCTTGTCGGGATTGGCTTTTTCGTGAATGTCTTTATTTTCCAGAGCTACATTAAAATCCCCACACATACAAATATCTGGACTAGACTTAAGTAAAGCTTGTAAATACTCCCGCAATATCTTTAACCAACCCAGCTTATATTCGTATTTTTCGCTTCCTATCGCTGAACCATTAGGTACGTAAAGATTCACAATCCTAATGCCATTTATCACACCCGTAATTACTCGCTTTTGCTCATCCCATTCCGATTCTATATCCGTCAAAACCGACTGAAAACCAATACTTACATCTGACAAAGGTTGCAAACTAGCTATAGCAACACCGTTGTAAGCTTTTTGTCCCGATATGTACAAATTATAACCCAACTTCTCAAATTGCGATCGCGGAAAATCTGCGTCCACAACCTTGGTTTCTTGTATGCAAAGAACATCAACAGGATTTTGAGTTAACCACTCACTAACCTGTTCTAAGCGCGTGCGAATTGAATTGACATTCCAAGTAGCAATTTTCATCAAGAATCAAGAATCAAGAATCAATCATTATTTGTCATTTATCATACTCGCCAAAAGCGAGAAGCAAGCTATATCATTTGCTATTGATGATTCGTCAATCACAAAAGTGACAATTTCAAAATAAATGATGCCCTCCCGCAAACCCTTATAGTGTAAGTACCACAATTGATTCTATCTTCGGATTTACTAACTCAACGCAAAATATATAACTTTATATGATCCCCAAGATAGATGAAACTTATAGGTCGTGGATTTTATCCTAGGAATATGTCCACTGGATGCCTATTGTAAATAGAATGTCAGCTATATCAATAGACATAACTTTTGATGTGATACTCCCTCGCGTAAATAACTAAGAAAAAATCTTCTTCATTTGCCATTGTCGATTTTAACTAACTGCTTTTAAGTACATCCAAATTAATTCTTCTAACGGAGGACATAGATATGAATATGAACGCCAACAGTTGTCCCTGTTGCGATAGTAGCCTCCTGCGTCATGTTCGCCATGGTAAAATCTATTGGTTTTGTCAAAGCTGTTGGCAAGAAGTACCCTTATTAACTGTCAGTAATTTGTCAAATCTAGTCAAGGCAAGAAATAGTAGCGTCATAACTCCAGAAACTGTGAAATCTTAGTTAGCTGTCCCACTCCACTCACTTAAAATAGGTAAAACAAAGGTGATGTCATATCTTGCACCATTCAAGGGCAACCATTGAGAAACGGGGTTGATGAAGGAAAAATTAGGGTTTTGACAGATAAATATTCTCAGGTAACCCGGTTTGGTAACCTTGGTGAAAGATTGGGATGTGTGATGGGCTTTCTCTGTTCTACTGTCACCCTTACCGTTGTTGGGATTGCAATTCCATGGCGCGACGAGGATTAATTAATGATACAAATACGTGGGAATGATACAAATACGTGGGTAGGGGTTTAGCACTGCTAAACCCCTACAAACAATTTATCTATCTGTATCAAGATTTTCGTGAATTGGTATTAGTATTTCATTTTCCAAGGTAACTATAAAAACCTTCTTTTCAATTTCCGCCCCTGCGACATCAGAATTTTTCCATAGAAGTTCAAAATGGGAGTCAACAAAAGCTCAAAAATTTAATAAACAACCCTTGCGCGATCGTCATCCCTAGCTGACGCCAGTTAAATATAATCAAAAATTATTTTTAAATGAATTTAGTTTTGCAATATAAATAGTTACTCATTTTTTGTCCGATTTTTCTCGAAAAATTATTCACGCAATTACGTTGTTTGATGCTATAGTAGAAAAAACTGATTTTGGGGACTCCATGACCAATTTTCACCCAAAACAGCTGCAACCCTAATTTTTACGTAGCAGCTAACCTAAAAGTCAAACTTTCATAACATCAAGAAAGACCAATTTTTACTCCCCCAAATCGCTTCATAAATATGTGTACTTGACAAAAGACAGTTTATATGGATAAGACACATTTTCTATAATCTCTGGGTATGTCTCGATTTCTTAATAGCGTCACCTGATACAATCGGATAAAGCGGGAGTATCCCAAATTTTTAACAATACCCTAGAAGGGTATCGCTACACGGACGAAACCCACCTGCGTGGGTTCAAAATTTCTGGTTCCTGCGGAGGTAGGCTACCCTAACGGGTAGACAGGTCGTGGCTTCTGGAAGTAGCCGCTGCGCGTCTAATGCTCGTATAGCCCTACCCTTATAGGGTTTGGGTGCTTTTCTCCCGATGTAATTTATTCAGTCAACAGCCTTGCTAGCAGCTTTACTCTACGGACAAGAAAACTTACGCTTAGAAGAAGTAGCTGACCCCACCCCTGCACCGGGAGAAGTAATTATCCAAGTGGGAGCAGCTACAACTTGTGGTACAGATTTAAAAGTTTGGCGACGCGGTGGTCATGCACGGATGCTGACACCCCCTACTTTATTCGGTCATGAGGCTGCCGGAGAAATTGTAGCCCTGGGAGAAGGTGTCACAAATTGGCAAATAGGCGATCGCGTGGTGGCAAATAATTCTGCTCCATGTATGAAATGCTTTTTTTGTCAACGTCAAGAATATTCCCTCTGTCCGAATTTAACTTGGAATAACGGTACTTTTGCCCAATATTTAAAAGTTCCCGCACCGATTGTACAGCATAATCTCTTGCCAATTCCCGACGACTTGCCCTACGAATTAGCAGCAATGACAGAGCCTCTGGCGTGTGTGCTGCATGGGGTAGCGCGTTCCAATGTCAAACCAGGGGATAGAGTTGTAGTATTGGGAGATGGTGCCATTGGCTTGATGTTTGTAGCCAAATTAGCTCATGAATGCTCCGTGGAAGTAACCTTATTTGGTGGGAATGACCAAAGATTGGAAATTGGGCAAAAACTTGGTGCAGCAAGGACTTTTAATTATCGTCAGATACCTGATATTGCTGCTGTTGTTAAACAACAAACCGATGGTTTAGGCGCGGATGTGGTGATAGAAGCTACAGGAGTGCCCAGTGTGTGGGAAACTGCGATCGCCTGTGCGCGTCCTGGTGCGACTGTGAATTTATTTGGTGGATGTCCGAGAGATACCACCATTACCGTGAATACAGAACAACTACACTATAGCGAACTCACCTTAAAAGGGGTATTTCACAACACACCCCAGTTTGTTAGGGAAGCATTATCACTCATAGCCAATGGTAAAATTCCCTTTGAATTACTAATTAGTGAACAGCGTCCTCTTCAAGATTTAGAGCAAGTTTTTCAGGATATGCGATCGCGCAAAGTCATTAAAGTAGCCATGATTCCCTAGGAACTTAACAGTCAACCGTCAACCCTCAACCCTCAACCCTCAACCCTCAACCCTCAACCCTCAACCCTCAACCCTCAACCGTTAGGAGTTAAACCAATTACAAAAAAGTAGATTGAATCCCCACAGAACCTATTTAACCAATTCCGGTAACAACCTCCCAAGGTAGCCACCCACCCCCACCTTGGTTAAATCTCCAAAGATAGGACGGAATTCCTCATCACATAGCGCAAGCCCAAAGCTACCCAACACCATAAGGAGAATTACAACAGAGTGGATGTTAATATTCTTCA
>JAAUYH010109943.1_pt1 | contig 26688 bp, 22 predicted proteins | sample 7278061 | NCBI WGS metagenome assembly JAAUYH01 (sample SAMN14350203, study PRJNA611818) | marine sediment metagenome | isolation source: surface marine sediment (0.6m) | place: French Polynesia: Moorea | collected 2018-08
CAATGCACCAAGAAATTAATTTCTTGGCTAAAATATCAAGTCCGTTTAAACGGACTTAAGGTATAAGACAGAGAATTTATTCTCTGGCTGGTGAGAATGAAATAGCCCTGTCTACTAACACTTTACGGGGTGGCGATACTGTTGCAGGACTTTCTGGAGTGCTTAGTTTCGGTTTTGGTAACTATAGGATTCAAACTAATGAAGGAGTAGACTTCCAACCCACAAATCCTCGTCTTACTAACCCAGAAGACGTAGGTGGAGATCTCAAAGTTGCTAGTTTTAATGTTTTAAACTTCTTTACTACTCTTGATGTAGAAGGAAATCCAGGTAGTGGTCCTAATAACCTAGAACCTCGTGGCGCAGATAATCAAGCAGAATTCGATCGCCAGCTTGATAAACTAGTAACTACCCTAGCTGCTATAGATGCAGATATTGTTGGTCTGATTGAGTTAGAGAATGAATTCACAGACACTAACGGTGATGAACAATTTGCGATCGATAGTTTAGTCAATGCCTTAAATGCTAGAGTAGGAGCAGATACTTATGCCTATGTAGATCCAGGCCAATCCTTTGTCGATACAGGGGATGCTATTTCTGTCGGTGCAATTTACAAAACTGATTCCGTGCAAATTGCTCCAGGTACAACCGTTGCAATCTTAACTGATCGGGATCTTCCTAGTTTGGGAATAAATAATAGCGTACCTGTCTTTGATGGTTCAAGTACTAACCGCGCACCTTTAGCTGTAACTTTTGCAGAAATTACCACAGGGGAAAGACTTACCGTATCAGTTAATCACTTCAAATCTAAAGGTGGTACTGGCACAGGAAATAATGCCGATATTGGCGATGGTCAGGGTAACTTTAATGGTACTAGAGTAAGAGGCGCAGAAGCAGTCAATGCTTGGCTAAATACCGATCCTACTGGCAGTGGTGATAGCGATTTTCTGATTATCGGCGATCTTAATGCTTATGCCCAAGAAGACCCCATTACTATTTTAAAAAATGCAGGTTATACAGATTTAGCCGAGGAATTTATAGGAGAAAATTCTTACTCTTTTGTTTTTGATGGACAAATTGGTACTCTCGACTACGGTTTAGCTAACGAATCTCTTACCTCTCAGATTACAGGCGCAACAGAATGGCATATCAATGCCGATGAACCTGATGCCCTTGACTATAACCTAGACTTTGGACGTAATCCTAATCTCTTTGATGGTACTACTCCCTTCCGTACCTCCGATCATGACCCATTATTAATTGGTATAAACTTATCCTCTTCTGTTAACTAAATTTCTAGTGTATTAACTCTAGGGGCAAATCAACTTTTGCCCTTATCAAAGTTATTATCTATTGCAAACATTATTGAATTTAGCGCGATCAAACTATGCCCGTCACTGTACGATCGATATACTGAATACTAGTAAAGGCAATCATACTATAGGTTAATTAGATAATTATGCTCAAATTATATGGAGGGGTTCGGAGTCGAGCCTCGATCGTACAATGGTACTTAGAAGAGCTTAATGTTCCCTACGAATTTGTCTTGCTAGATATGGCAGCAGGAGAGCATCGGCAACCAGAATTTTTAGCTATCAATCCGATGGGCAAAGTCCCTGCTATTGTTGATGGAGAGGTGAAACTTTGGGAATCTGGCGCAATTATTCTTTATTTAGCCGAAAAATACGGCAATTTACCCAAATCTCTTGTGGAAAGGAGCATTATAAGTCAATGGATTTTGTTCGCTAATTCAACTCTAGCCACAGGGTTATTTGTCGAGGCTAGCCGAGATAAAGAAACCTTACAACTTTTAACTCCTTTAAATGAACTGCTGGCGAACCAGCCTTATATATTGGGAGATGACTTTAGCGTAGCAGATATTGCTTTAGGCTCTATTTTGGCTTACGTACCAATGATGTTGCCTATAGATTTGAATCCTTATCCTGCCGTACTAGACTATATTAAACGTATCAATGATCGATCGGCTTTTCAGAAAACTATTGGTAAAAGGTAAGTAATTGTGCGGTGAGCGCACCGCCAACGAACTGCTTCACCGCAACGGTTTTTCGCGCTTCGTGTCGCGAATCAACCCTACTACGCGATTCTATTTGTAGTAAGCATTTAAGTATTTTATCTTACAATATCGGCGATCGCCTAAAGGTAAAAATCAGATAGAAAACTTGACTTTCAGACAATCGCTACAATTGAAATCTCAACCCGTTGCGAAAAATACTTAAGTTGTACTCTTGTCAATCAGCCCTATCAGTTTTAAAGTAAAACGATATTATTACTGGTGTGAAAATTGTCCGTGTTACAAACAAAAAATAGTAACTCTAATCAAATAACCAATAAAGAGTCCTTAGACCTTTCGATCGTAGTACCTGTATATAATGAAGCAGAAAGCCTATCTCCTTTGATTGAAGCGATCGCTAATGCTGTTATAACTACTCATTTAAGTTACGAAATTATTTGTGTTGATGACGGATCTATAGATGGCTCAACCAAAATACTAATGGATTTAGCTCGTCAACGCTCAGACTTAAAAGCTGTTATTTTAAGAAGAAACTACGGGCAAACTCCAGCTATGGCAGCAGGTTTTGAAAACGCTCAAGCTAAAGCAATTATTACTTTAGATGGAGATTTACAAAATGATCCGCAAGATATACCTTTATTACTCGATAAACTCAACGAAGGTTACGATTTAGTAAGTGGTTGGCGCAAACAAAGACAAGATGCAGCTATAACCAGATTACTCCCTTCCAAGATAGCTAACTGGATTATTGGCAAAGTAACAGGAGTCAAACTACACGATTACGGTTGTTCTCTCAAAGCTTATCGTGCTGAATTAGTAGCAGATATGAATTTGTACGGTGAATTACATCGTTTTTTACCAGCCTTAGCTTATATAGAAGGAGCAAGAATTACTGAAATACCAGTACGCCATCATCCTCGTCGTTATGGCACAAGTAAATATGGCTTAGGTAGGACAATTAGAGTAATTATGGACTTACTCACAGTCTTTTTTATGAAGAAGTTTTTAACTAAACCCATGCACGTTTTTGGCTTTTGGGGCTTACTTTCCCTAGTTTCAGGTGTTATCATGGGAATATATCTTACCGTTGTCAAACTAGTGATGGGTCAGAATATAGGCGATCGACCCCTACTAATCTTATCTGTATTATTAATTTTGACAGGAATAGAATTATTTAGCTTTGGACTTCTAGCTGAGTTATTAATGCGTACCTATCACGAGTCTCAAAAAAGACCAATTTACAGGGTTAGAGAGGTTATTGAATAAGCTAGGGAGTAGGGAGTAGGGAGTGGTAAAAAGTTTCTAATAACTAATAACTAATAACTAATAACTAATGACCAATATTAACCTTGAGTTACCAAAGATTGTTATTATCTATAAAAATTAAGTTTAGATAAATTTATACTTACTCCTATGTTTAATTGGTTTCGTCGTAAATTTGACGATAAAGAGAAAGCAGAAAAACAATCAGTAGAAACAACAGAAGTCACGCCACAAGAAGAAACTATCACTGAATCTGAGTCGGCAACAGAAGCAACTCTAGAAGCAGAAGAAGTCAAAGTTGAATCTGAACCAACAAAAACCCAACCAGAAGAGATTAAGACTAAATCTGCGCCAGTAGCAGAAGTTTCCACAGAAGAGGTTAAAGCTGAATCTGCGCCAGCCACAACTCCACAAGATGATTATCTTGCTTGGGCAAAGGCTGCTTATCAAAATATTCAACAACGTAAGGAAGCAGAGGAGGAGAAGAGCAGAGGAGGAGAGGAGGCAGAAGAGATAGAAGAAGTAGAGGCGAATGGTGATTCGCCCACAGAAAATGTTCCTGCTTGGATGCGGAAATCGGCAGGATTAGAAAAACTCAAAGAAACTTCGATCGAAGTACCTACAGAAGAATTAAGGCAAACCACTATTTCTACTAGTGCAATAGATGATTTAGCTTTTGATGAAGACTTTCTTTGGGCTGCGAAAACTTTGGCAGCCCAAGGAAGAAATCCCGATGAGATATCAGAAGAAGAAATTAACTGGTTAAAACAACTACGTCAAGGATTAGGCAAAACTCGTCGTAGTCTAATTAATCAACTTAAAGCCGTTGTCGGACAAGGACCTCTCAATGATGATGCCGTAATGGAAATTGAGGCATTATTACTACAAGCAGATGTAGGTATAGAAGCCACAGAATATATTATTGATACTCTACAAGAAAAGCTAAGAGAAGAAGCCCTACCTCCAGAAGAAGCGATCGCCTATCTCAAAACTATTTTACAAGAAATTTTAGATTCTCCCCTGCGAGGTCAAGATAATCAAGATTTTGTTCCCGCAAAAGACACCCTTAATATTTGGCTCTTAACAGGGGTCAACGGAGCAGGAAAAACCACGACTGTTGGTAAACTAGCTCATATGGCAAAAACATCAGGTTATGAATGCCTCATTGCAGCAGCAGATACTTTTCGGGCAGCAGCCGTAGAACAAGTAAAAGTTTGGGGTGAGCGCAGTAGTACCCCAGTTATTGCTAATCCTGGCAAAAATACAGATCCCGCAGCCGTAGTATTTGATGCCATTGCAGCAGCCCAATCTCGTCAGACAGAATTATTATTGGTAGATACTGCAGGAAGATTACAAAATAAAAAAAATTTGATGGAAGAGTTAGCGAAAATCCGTCGCATTATTGATAAAAAAACCGCTAATGCTCAAGTAGAATCTTTATTGGTTTTAGATGCTACTCTAGGACAAAATGGGCTACGCCAAGCTCAAGTTTTTTCTGAAGCAGCTAAGCTTAGTGGTGTAGTTTTAACCAAATTAGATGGTACTGCCAAAGGAGGAGTTGCTATTGCTGTTGCCAAACAATTGAATTTGCCTATTCGCTTTATTGGTGCAGGAGAAGGAATTGAAGATTTAAGACCTTTTTCTAGCTACGAATTTGTAGAAGCTTTACTTAATTAGTAGTAATTTAAACCAAATGTATATCAATTATTGTAGAAATTATAGGCATTTTATAAATTATGTTGGCAGTTTCACAAAATAGAGTTATGATAAACCAATCTTATTGGTTTAATAGGTCACTTTGTGCAAATTTCGTAACCAGAGTAAACATACAAACTACTTCAAAAGTTAAAGTAATTATTTTTTAAGATAAGCTTAGTTATTATCGGCACGCTTTAGCTTAAGTGACTGATGAATTAACAAATTTAAATTTTACACTTCTGATGCAATGACTATTGCACCCGTACCTCGCCATCAACCCAAAAAAAACAAAACTAGTATCGATTCCAGTAATGGAGACGAAACTCCTATTGTTGCTCTCAAAGAATTGGTTGCTAGCTTACAAAGAGATCAAAACAAAATTCAAGATTTGCTCAGTTCTTTAGGGTTTGCTCTGCGCAGTTTTAGTAATTTAAATCAGTTTCTTGAACTAACCCCTTTAATGGCAGCGAGGGTAACAGACTCTGATGGGGGAGCATTAATTTTGTTTAAAAATAATGGTCAGCTACGTTTAGAGCAAATTCATTGCTACGACAATCAGATTTGCCAAGAAGTTCGTCATGTTTTTGAACGAGCTAATTACCATATCAATAAGCTTCAGGGAATCAGTGCCGAATCTTTGACTGGAGAACGCCAGTCACCGCAGACTCCTCCGTCTTACGGCGGAGTAACCGTGACTCAATCATCCCAAATATTAGCTAATTTACTGGATGAGCAGCTTAGAAAAGAGCTAGATCCACAAGTGCAGATTTTTGGCATTCCCGTCTTAGTCAAAAATATCGAGCAGGGTCGTTTGTATGTTTTTAGTAGCGATCCTGATTATGTGTGGAATCCAACCAGAAGAAAATTAGCTCAATTGGTAGCAGATCAAACGGCAGTAGCGATCGCCAATCATGAGTTAACCGTAGAATTACGCTCCAAAGAAAGACAAGACCGAGAATTAGAAATCGCCTCAGAAATCCAATTACGTCTCTTGCCTAGCAAATGTCCCCAAATCCACGGCATAGAAATAGCTGCTCAGTGTAAAACTGCCAATCGAGTAGGCGGAGACTATTATGATTTTATCCCCACCAACTACGATCGAGACCGCCAAAATCGAGTTGATGATAACAAGAATGAAGCCTCTCTTGTCCCTTGGAGTATTGTCATTGGCGATGTAATGGGGAAAGGTGTCCCAGCTGGGTTGATTATGACCATGACTAGGGGAATGCTAAGAGCAGAAGTACTCAACCGCCATACTCCAGCTAGAATTATGCAGCACTTAAATCGAGTGATGTACGCGGATTTGGAGAATTCTCATCGTTTTGTGAGTATGTTCTATTCGGAGTACGATCCTAAAACCCGAACTCTCTCTTTTACTAATGCAGCCCATAATCCCCCTCTATGGTGGCAAGCAAAAACTAATTCTCTACAAAAACTAGATACTTGGGGAATGTTAATTGGTTTAGATCCAGACTCAGAATACGAAGATGATCGAGTCATACTCTCTCCAGGAGATACAATTATGTATTATACCGATGGCTTTACTGACGCGGTTAATGCTAGTGGCGATCGCTTTGAAGAAGATAATCTCAGTCGTGCTTTTCAATGGGCTTGTCTACATCTAGACACAACTCAAGAGATTTTAGACCATTTGTTTAATGAAGTAGCTAAATTTGTCGGCGCAGTCGATAAAAACACTGACGATATGACTTTAATTGTGATGAAAGTGAAGTAGGGGTGAACGGCCGTTCACCCCTACCTAAAATATCAAGAACTCTTAGGTAATAATTTCCCAATTGTTCGATTTCTGGTGGTAAAAGTTTTTCTGGCTACTCTTTGAATATCTGCTGGCATCACTTGAGCGATTTCTTCTAATTCAGTGAATACATTGCGCCAATCTCCAGTTTTTGCTTCATATTCAGTCAAAATCCGCGCCATACCCATATTAGAATCAAGACTACGCAATAAGGTTGCTTTTAGTTGGGTTTTTACTCGCTTTAACTCTGTTCTGGTTACAGGTTGATTTTTTAATTTATCAATTTCCTTCTGTAAGGCAGTCTCCACATCCTCAACACTATGTCCTGGTGCAGTTAGAGCATAAAATAGCATTAAGTTAGGATATTTATTACCAGGAAAACCATTATAACCCTGAGCAGAAAGAGCCACTTGTTGCTTTTCTACTAAAGATTGGTAAAGACGGGAAGTGCGTCCATTACTGAGCAGCTGAGAAATTACCTCATAAACTGGATAATCAGGCTCATTTATTCCAGGGATATGATAACCTTCCAAATACCAAGGTTGACTGGGAAACTCTACTGTTATAGTTCTTGTCTCTTGTTGTGCTGGTTCAGTTTTAGTTACTGCTGCTGGTGCTGGTTTAGCTTGATAACGTCCAAAGTATAACTTAGCTAAATTCTTAACTTCTTTAGGCTTCACGTCCCCAACGATCGCTACAGTCAAGTTATTAGGAGCATAGTAAGTAGCAAAAAACTCCTCTACATCATCCCGTGTCAGATTGCGAATATCTTCGTCGTAACCAATTACTGGACGTTTATAAGGATGTTCAGTAAAAGCAGTATCCAGAAAAGCTTCAATCATTGTGCCAATAGCAGAATTATCTGTTCGCAACCTTCTTTCTTCCAGAATCACCTGCTTTTCTTTGTAAAATTCCCGAAATACAGGATCTAGAAATCTTTCTGATTCAAGGGACATCCACAACTCCAACTTATTAGCAGGGAAACTGTAAAAATAGCTAGTATAGTCAGTAGAAGTGACTGCATTTAAGCCTACACCACCAGCAGTTTCTACAATTTTTCCATATTCATTTTGTTCGACAAGATTGCTAGCTACAGCTTCTGTCTGAGCAAATTCTTTGGTTAGTTGTGTTAATTTTTCTTGGTTGCCCTCAGCTTTCGCTTGTTGTATTTTGGAAGATAATCGATCCAAACGCTCTAAATATTTCTTTTCAACGGAATATTCCCTAGTGCCAATTTTGTCTGTTCCCTTGAAAGCTAAATGCTCTAAAAAATGAGCTACTCCAGTTTTACCATCGGGTTCATCTACCCCTCCTACATTGGCATAGGTAACAAAAGACACTACAGGAGCTTCATGGTTTTCCAACACAATGAACTTCATACCATTATCTAGCCTAAATTCGCTAACTTGCTCCATTACTCTATTTAAATAAGGTTGAATAGAGCTACTAGCAGCAGAATTTACGCTTGTATCTGCTAGTGCTGAACTACAATTAACAAAGCCCAAAATTAAAATTAAGCTGAAAACCAATCCTTTGTACCAAAAAAGAGAACCTTTTTTGCTCTTTCTAGCCAAAAATACTGAAGGAAGAATCTGCTGTTTAAGAATTTGCCACAATTGAACCATAATAATCAAATCTCAAAATAATTTAAGCAAAATATCGATATGTGTAAGAAATAACATTCTGTGAAGATTTACTGAGAATCGGTCTTTCTTATTAGAGAATAACCACAGAGTACAAGCTTAGTAACAAAATTATTACTAAATAGCTAAATCAATAGAGAATATTTACTATTGTTACTCCTATGAGCTTGCTCAGTTACCAGTATTTAAGTTTTAATCTCCAATTAGTTATCATTATTTCATTATGCAAGTTTTTCCTCAGCGAACTTTAAAGGAGGCACGATCCACGTCTCATACCGAAGAAAATACCCGTACTCGTATCTTACAGGCTGCACTACATTTGTTTGCTCGCCAAGGCTATGACGGCACAACCACTAAAGACTTAGCCACTGCTGCTAATGTAGCTGAGGGAACATTATTTCGTCATTTTACTAATAAAAAAGCTATTTTAATCGAAGTCGCTACTTCTGGTTGGATAGAAATTTTAACCGATCTCTTAACAGAATTAAGTGAAATGGGTAGCTATAAAGCAGTAGCTCAAGTAATGAAACGGAGAATGCTTAATATGCGCAAAAATAGTAACTTATTGCGTGTTTGCTTTATCGAAGCTCAATATCATCCTGAACTAAGAGAAAGAATTCAAGTAGAAGTAATTACTAAAATGACCGATGTAGCAGAAGCCTTTTTTGAGACGGCGATGGAAAAAGGTATTTATCGTCAGATGAATCCGAAAATAGTTGCTCAAGTATTTTTAGGCATGTTTGCGATCGCTGGTTTTTCTAATCAAACTATTCTTGAACCTCAGGCTTCTCCTCAAGCAATTCAAGAAATGGCAGAAGGGATTGCCGATATTTTTCTAAATGGAGTACTAGCTGGTAATCAATAGGTAGGAGTAGTTAGTAGGTAGAGGACGTTTTATGCGATGTCCGTCGGGGAGTATTTCGTTAATGACTATCGTTCAAAAAACCTATGTACCAAAGAAGAGAAAAAATAGTCCTAAGCTTTGGTTTGAAAGATTTATGGCTTTGGTAGCAACCCTAAATCTACTATTAGTTTTCTTTGATTTAAGTTATGTTCCTCTACGAGATTTCTGGTTACAAGGTAAGCTTAGATTAGGCAACTTGTCGATCGGTTTCCTGGAGTCAGAAGGAGTTAAGTTAGACATAATTCCAGAGGGAATTTCTCAGTTTATTACGCAATACGATCTCCTTAAAGGTATAGTTCCTTATCGCGATACACAGCAGTATTTAGACAAATTTGCTCAATTAAAACAAGAAATAGCCACGAAAAACTTAAATTCTCCTGAAATAGTTTCTTTGCTTACTGAATTGCGCTTTCGTAGTGTAGAGATGATTGAGACAAATCCTTTTGCCGAAGCAGGTAAAAGTGGTACTCTCGAACAAATCAAAAATCGAATGCGAGAACGTCTCCCTAATCCAGATGATTCTGCTAAAGACGCATTTCGTCAATTTTGGACGGTTAATTATCTTCGCTCGCAAACCAATGAAAAATTAGCTTTTTTTACTACAGAAATTAAACCTCTTATTGAACGCAATTATTATCGTCATATCAGCGAAAACGGTAACTATGTAGACAATTTTGGTTTTATTGACTTTCCTTTCGCCATTTTTTTCGCCTTAGAATTTTTAGCTAGAACTTGGTATATAAGTCGTACACGCACTAATGTTAGTTGGCGAGACGCTATGTTATGGCGTTGGTACGATCTTTTTTTCTTCTTCCCATTTTGGCGATGGCTAAGAGTTATTCCCGTCACTATCCGTTTAAATTCGGCACAGCTAATCGATCTGCTTCCAGTCCAAAAACAACTAAGTCAAGGTTTAGTAGCAGGTATCGCCGAAGATGTTACCGAAGTAGTAATTGTTAGAGTGATCAATCAGTTTCAAAATTCCCTCCGTCAAGGAGATATTAATAAATTATTAGCGCAGAGTGAAGCGAATCCTTATATCGATCTTAACAATACCAATGAAATTGCCGAAATTGTTAAATTAATTGCTCAGTTAATGGTTTATCAAGTTTTACCTCAAATTAGACCAGAAGCTGAAGCTTTGCTGGAGTATAGTATCGAAAAAGCTCTCAAGCAAACTCCCGCTTATCAAGGAATTAGATTTTTACCAGGAAGTGAGTCCACTATAGATACCCTGGTAAAACAATTGGTTAGCCAAACCTACCAAGCCTTCTCTGATGTCCTTAATGCTGCTTTAGAAGAAGACGAAAAATTTAATGAATTATTAGACAGTATGATTACTAATCTGAGTAAATCTTTTTCTAGCGAACTAAAAGCGCAAGAGAGTCTAAGCAAAATTGAATTATTATTGATTGATTTATTAGAAGAAATAAAAGTTAACTATGTAGAACAACTCTCCTTAGAAGATGTAGAAGAGATTCTCGAACAAACTCGAGCCTTGCGCCGAATAGCCCAAGCCCAGTAGCTATTTTATAGCTTGTGTATCGAGGAATGGTGGTTCGCCCCAGACTAATAATACTTCTACCATTACCATGATTTATTGATATGATAATTAGTGGAAAGAGCCTAAAATTATCTTTCCACCTACTAAGGCATCTGATAAATAGACTAAGAGTGGGTCTAGCCCGCTTTTTTTATTGCAAACATTTCGATGACTCATCATCTTGTTCCCCAAATAATTGATTTGGCAAAACCCCTTGCCCAGGAGTTAAACTTAGAATTGGTAGATATAGTTTTCCAAACTAATAAAAAACCACCAGTCCTAAGAGTAGATATTCGCAATCGAATAGCAGATACAAGTCTCGACGACTGTGAACGAATGAGTCGAGCATTGGAAGCACAGCTAGATGTAGCAGAAATTATTCCTGATTCTTACGTACTAGAAATTTCCAGTCCTGGTATTTCTCGTACTCTGAATACAGACCGAGAATTTATCTCTTTTAAAGGATTTTCGGTAATTGTGAAAACCTTTGCTCCTTATAAAGAGAAAAAAGAATGGCATGGTAAGCTTCAAAGTCGGGATGAACAAGCTGTCTACATAAATCAGAAAGGTAAAGTAATCGCCATTCCTCGTAACTTGGTTGCTAAAGTTCAACTCGATGGCTGTAGTTGAATTTTAGACTTCCAATCAGACTTGACAAATTTTAACAATCTAGGAGTATTGCTTATGACCATAGTTAGTTTACCTGGTCTGAGAGATATGATCGACCAGATCAGCCAAAGCCATAATTTACCTGCCAGTGCAGTGCAAGAAGCTTTGCGGGAGGCACTGCTCAAAGGATATGAACGTTTTCGTCGCTCTCAAAGTCTCGATCGCTATCAATTTAGTGAAGAATATTTTGATAACTTTAATGTTCAACTAGATACAGAAGAAGAAGGATTTCGTATTCTGACCACTAAAGTAATTGTAGATACCCAAGATTTCAATGACAGCGATCATGAAATTGCCCTTCAAGAAGTGCAGGATGAGCTTAGCGACTCCGATTTTCAAATTGGCGATTCGGTTTTAGTTGATGTTACCCCAGAGCAAAAAGACTTTGGACGCATGGCAGCAATTCAAACTAAACAAGTATTGCTGCAAAAGCTACGGGATCAACAGAGAAAGTTAATCCAAGAAGAATTTAAAGACTTAGAAGGCAGTGTTCTTCAAGCAAGAGTACTCCGCTTTGAAAGACAGTCAGTTATTATGGCTGTTAGTAGTGGCTTAGGACAACCAGAAGTAGAAGCAGAATTGCCCAAACGGGAACAACTACCCAACGATACCTATCGCTCCAATGCTACTTTTAAAGTCTACTTAAAAAAAGTCAGAGAATCTCCTCATCGGGGTCCTCAATTGATAGTCTCTCGTTCAGCAGCAGGATTAGTAGTAGAATTATTTAGTAATGAAGTTCCTGAGATAGAAGAAGAAATCGTCCGCATTGTTGCAGTAGCCAGAGAAGCCAGCCCCCCTTCTCGCTATGTAGGAGTTCGTACTAAAATTGCAGTAGATACTTTAGAGCGAGATGTAGACCCTGTAGGTTCTTGTATTGGTGCAAGAGGTTCGCGTATTCAAGCCGTGGTTAATGAGCTTAGAGGAGAAAAAATCGACGTAATTCGTTGGTCTCCTGATCCCTCAACTTACATCGCCAATTCTCTCAGTCCAGCCAGAGTGGATAAAGTTTTGCTGGTAGATACAGAAGAACGGCAATCTATGGTCTTAGTAGCCGAAGATCAACTGAGTTTAGCGATCGGCAAAGAAGGGCAAAATGTGAGATTAGCTGCTCGTCTCACTGGTTGGAAAATAGATATTAAAGACATTGATAAGTACAATGAGGAAGAAATAAACCCAGAAACAGAAATAGAAGCAGAAGAAACTGAAACTATTAATGAAGTAGAGGAACTAGAGCCTTTAACAGAAGAAACAGAATTATCAGCAACATCATCCCCCAAAGCAGAATTAGAAGAGATTTGAATTTAAACAAGTAAAAGGAATATTTGTTCTGGATTTTAAGCCAAAATTGTGCAAAATTTCCTCCATGTTGTATCTAGAGAAAGACAAAGAAAGATAAACAGATAGAATGAAACCTAATTATCGACGTTGTATCAGTTGCCGAAAAATAGCCCCTAAAGATTTTTTTTGGCGTGTTGTCAGAGTTTATTCATCCGGGAACATACAACTAGATCGAGGCATGGGACGTTCAGCTTATATCTGTCCTCAGAGTGATTGTCTACAGAAAGCAAAAACTAAAAACCGTCTAGGGAGGTCTTTAAAAGCTAAAATACCAGAACAAATTTATCAACATTTGCAAAGCCGTTTAGCTAAATCAGTTAATATCGAAACACAAGCAGTCAGCCATTTTCATTAAATTTAAAAAATGATATAGAGAATCATCGCAAAGATGTATGTATTTTTTCTTAAAATAGAATCAAGAGGAGGAATAGTAATCTGTAAATTTACAAATGTAAACTTACACTTAAAATACTCATAGTTAGTCAAAGGTTATCAAAAAACCAACCATTACTGAGAAAAGAAGTAAAAAAATGAAAGACCAAACATATGAGCAAAATGTCAGGGAATAATCAATACTAATCAGTTATCAAAGGGCATAGTGGATGAACAACGGAAAAGTCAGAATATACGAATTATCAAAAGAGTTAAATTTGGAAAATAAAGATATCAAAGAAATCTGCGATCAACTAAATATCGCAGTCAAAAGCCATAGCAGCACAATTACAGCAGCGCAAGCAGACAGAGTAAAGGCAATAGCAGCCAAACAAATCCCTGGAAAAATGGCTAATAGTAATTTAGCAACAGAAGAGGGAATGAATCAATCGAAATTAAGAAAAAAGCCTAGGCAGCAAATTCTGGCGGTTCATCACAAAAAAAAATCTTCCAATTTTGCTTCTCAAAGTCAAGACAAAAACTCTCAACCTACTTTGGCAGCACCTCCAAGGCTACCTGCTAAACCTCAAGCAGCTAACAAGATTCAAGCCTCATCTCCTGCTGTTAAATCTCAACCAAAAGATTTGCCCAAAACTCCCACACCAGAAACACCAGTAGCCAAACAACCATTAGAAGAACCCTTGCCCACAGTCGAAAAACCTAAGCTAATTGGTCCTCCTCGACCTCAAACAGCTAAAACTACGGCCAAAGAAAACTCGTTACCAACGCCTACAAAAACTAGAACCAGAAAAGAACAAGCACCACAAAAACCAAAAGAGATATCAGGTAGGTCGGATAAAAAAGAATCAGTAGGAACTAAAGAAAGACAACCTAATCCCAAACTACAGAAGGCTCAAAGACCAAAACAGATTGAAGCAGTTCAAGAGGAATTGCTTAAAACTGCCATTGCGCCAGAATCTGACCTGGAAGATGAACCAACTGATGACATTATAGAACTACAAGAAGAAAAGAAAACTGTCAAACTTAAAAGACCTACTCCTCCTCGTAAAGCTAAAGCCAAAGTTTGGGAAGAAGAAGACGACGATAAACTGGAAACAGAAGGAAAAAGTAAAAATAAAGGTAAGCGTCGTCCTAAACCAATTGTCGATGATGATGATGACTTTGAGTCAGAATTAGAAATGGGTCAGGTTTCTCAAGCAGTTAGCCTTTCTATTGCTCGTCCTCCTAAACCAAAATCAGAACAAAAAGTACCAGTGGCATCTACAGGAGCAAGAAAAGCGAAAAAAGCTCCTCAAAAAACCGAGAAAAGTACTAGTTCTAAGAATGAACGGCGCGATCGAGTAGTTGCGAATGTGCCTCCCGAAAAGATTATTCTTACCAGTAATTTAACCTTACGAGAACTGTCGGAAAAACTAAATACCCCAGAAACAGATATCATTAAAAATCTATTCTTTAAAGGTATTGCAGTTAACATTACCCAGACTCTAGACTTAGATACTGCTCGTCTGGTGGCAGAAGAATTAGGTGTTGAAGTAGAAATTCCTGAGGAAAAATCAGCAGCAACTAAAGAAACAGAAATGCTAGATGCTGAAGATCTAGAAAATCTGCAACATCGTCCACCAGTAGTAACAATTATGGGTCACGTTGACCACGGAAAAACTACTCTCCTCGATTCGATTAGAAAAAGTAAAGTAGCTCAAGGAGAAGCAGGCGGGATCACCCAACATATTGGAGCTTACCATGTCGATGTAGAACATAATGGTGCAGAACAACAAATTGTTTTCTTAGACACTCCTGGTCACGAAGCCTTTACCGCAATGCGTGCTAGAGGAACAAGAGTAACAGATATTGCTGTGTTAGTGGTAGCTGCTGATGATGGAGTACAACCCCAAACTAGAGAGGCAATCTCTCATGCCAAAGCTGCTGAAGTTCCTTTAGTAGTGGCTATCAACAAAGTCGATAAACCAGAGGCTAATCCAGATAGGATTAAACAAGGATTATCAGAGCAGGGACTCGTTCCCGAAGATTGGGGTGGAGATACCATTATGGTACCTGTTAGTGCCTTAAAGGGAGATAATCTCGACACTCTTCTAGAGATGATTTTGCTAGTAGCAGAAATAGAAGAACTATCTGCTAACCCCAATCGTGCTGCCAAAGGAACTGTAATTGAAGCCCATCTTGACCGTGCTAGAGGCCCAGTAGCTAGCTTACTTGTCCAAAATGGTACTTTAAGAGTAGGAGACATTATCGTTGCTGGCTCAGTCTTAGGTAAGATTCGTGCCATGATTGATGACCGAGGGGAGAAAGTAGAAGCAGCTACTCCTTCCTTTGCTGTAGAAATCTTGGGCTTAAATGAAGTCCCCGAAGCAGGAGACGAATTTGACGTTTATAGCAGCGAGAAAGAAGCCAGAGCGATCGCTGAATCAAGATCAGAAAGTCAAAGAAATACTCGCCTCCAAGAAGCTATGTCTTCCCGTCGTGTTACTCTCAGTAGCCTCTCTGCTCAAGCTCAAGAGGGAGAACTTAAAGAACTTAACTTAATTCTTAAAGCTGATGTTCAAGGTTCGGTAGAGGCGATTTTAGGCTCATTAAAGCAACTACCTCAAGGAGAAGTACAAATTCGCGTGCTGCTAGCTGCTCCTGGGGAAGTAACTGAAACAGATGTAGACTTGGCTGCTGCCAGTGGGGCTGTAATTGTCGGATTTAATACTACTTTGGCTAGTGGTTCTCGCCAAGCAGCCGATCGCGAAGGGGTAGATATTCGTCAATACAACATTATTTACAAACTTCTCGATGAAATCCAAGGGGCAATGGAAGGTCTACTCGATCCCGAAGAAGTAGAAGAAAGCTTGGGTCAAGCAGAAGTAAGAGCTGTTTTCCCTGTGGGTCGGGGAACAGTTGCTGGCTCTTATGTTCAGTCGGGTAAACTAGTCCGTAATTGCCACATTCGAGTACGTCGCAAAGGCGAAGTTATCTACCAAGGTAATCTTGATTCTCTCAAACGGATTAAAGAAGATGCCAAAGAAGTTAATGCGGGCTATGAATGCGGTATCGGTTCAGCTAAATTTAATGACTGGAAAGAGGGAGATATAGTTGAAGCCTATGAAATGGTATTCAAACGTCGCACTCTGGCAACGAAATAAAGTAACTAGTTGTTGATTATTGCTCCTATAGTTAAATAATCAACAACTTTTACTAATAAATTCTAGATTTGTGTAATAAGTATCACAAACTATTCGCTTGATTACGTTATCTTAAAAATAAAGGTTATATTTAAATTTAATTAAGCGAATAACATGACAAGCTCAACTATCTCTCCTCAACAGCCATTCAATCAAGACGAAGCGATTTGGTCAAGTTTAAAACAGGCGATCGTCAAAAGCTCAGGATTTCAGCGTTGGCAAGGGGAGCAAGACTTAACAGTTAATCAAGAGCAAAATATAGATATTCAAGTAAGACGTTATTTAGAGGAGACTCTGGAAACATTGGCTTATTAGTTGCAAGCTCAACCTATAGTCAATGGCTTCATTTAATTAAATAGAAGATAATTGTAGCGATTGTTTGGAAGGTAAAGTTACTGAGGTGATTTTTCTGTAAGGCGATCGCTATTAAATTTTAATTTACCTTCCTCTTCAATTAATGCACAAAAATTAGAAATTGCGCCTCGATTTGGCGATCGTACAATCCAATCTTATTACCGATTCTTACAAGTAGTTTGAGAGAATTGCACACTTTACCAAGAGAACATCTGAGTAAGAATATTGGCAACTAGTTGACATTCCTCTGTAGAGATAATTCCTAATTTTTTCAACAATCTTATTTTGTCTACTGTCCGAATTTGATCTAACACTACACTACTTTTTCTTTGATTAAAATCGATCGTCAATCTAGTGGGATAATTTTTGATGGTGCTGGTTAACGGGGCAACAATTAATGTTTTGAGGAGTCGATTTGTTTCATTAGGAGAAATGACAACGCAAGGTCTAGTTTTTCTAATTTCTGAACCTATGGTTGGTTCAAGATTAATCAACCAAATCTCGCCACGTTGAGGATAGGCTACCGAGTCCATTCCTTCTCATCCCAACCATGTTCTAAGTAATCTCCCATCAATAATTCATCATCATCGCTATTACCTGCTGCTAAAATTGCTTCTTCCCATCCCTCTCTAGGGTTAACAGAAGAGATTATCAGACGGTTATTTTTAACTTCCATCTTGATTTTTTCTTTAAGTCCGCATTGTTCGATGATTGCTTTGGGAATTATTATTCCTTGAGAATTACCAATTTTACTTAGTCTTATTTCCATAATTGTTATAACAATATTATTACTTATGATAACTTAATAACCAGAGTGAGCGACGTTTTGTTAAAAATCAGCTAAAGATATCCTAAATGCCTATTTTATGACTGCTGAGAGATGTAATAAGGATTCCAATACACTAATATTACGTCAATGTAATATAGAAGTTATGGGTGGTGAATTAGAAATTAAGGCTCAATTTGGCGATCGCCAAATTAAAATCACTATCTTCAACTTCTGCCAAGATTAATATAATTACAAAACAAATCCTTTTATTAACAATTAATAATCTCTACCTACTGGTTGGTTATTTTCGTTCCTTTCTTGGGTGATCTCAGCCAAATAGAGGCTAGCTATCCACCTATTTGATCCGTTTGACAGACCTCTTTCTGTATCGGGAACTCTATATGGATTATCGAAAAAGAACCCATCACTGAATACGCCAGAATAGAAAGGATTATCACCGCTATCGTCTAAAATGAATTCGGGAGTTTCGCTAGTTGTATATTGTATTCCCTGAAGCCACCGAAGATTAAGATTAATTGAGGGATCTCGATCGCCGATCTTGTAGGTTGGGTAGAGGAACGAAACCTAACACATACTTAATTCATCGATCGAAGTCTGAAAGATGATTTTTAAGCAGACAAATAACAGGATATTTTTTTCCTTCCCAATAGTCAAAATAATTTTTAAACTCTTTAAATCCTAACTTTCGATCCCGACGAACTATAATAAAAAATAAATCAAACAATTAAATTCTCATAAATCGGTATCTGCTAATGCGTTGCTAAGTCTTGCAAACAATTCTTCAATTGAAATAATTATTAGATGATATTCATTATTAGATGATATTCGTCTGCAGTTTTTCATTTTGACTATCAGGCAAATTCACTCTTTAAGAGCAAGATTTTTTAATTTCAGGAAAACGCTGCAAATAAACATAAAAGCGATCGAATTATGAGTCAAAAAGCTACTTATCATGTTCGGGATTCCCATTTTGACTATTACTGCATAATTCCCCACCTTAGCCAAGAGCAAGTATTAATGATTCGTAGTGAGAAAGGTTGGACTTTACCTCATTTCGTACCTTACGAACATCATTATGGAGTAGTGGGACACATCAATCAAGAAATAAAAGCACAATTAGAATTAGATACCACGACATTAGGTTGTGTTTATGATTCGGAGATTGATGACGAAAACTACAAACAAGAATCAAAAAATGTGTATAGAGTGTATGCAATGGAAAATCACTCTACCTTTTGGATACCTCCTATTGGTGCAAGTTGGATGGATTTTCATGAATTAGATAGTTTGAGATTTGCTAACCCTAAGCTTCACCCAATTTTAAAATCTTGGGTTAATGAGATAAAACGAGAGAAAAACTCAAAAGTGCGATCGCCTTGGGCTGAAATAGGCTGGTTTAGCGAAGTAGCAACATGGATTAACTTACAACTTAATTTCCTAGAATTGGGTGCCATTATTTCCCTTGAACAAATAATAAATTGGGAACTTTCTTGCCTACTAAAAGCCAAAACTAGAATTGGAAATATTTATTTTAAAGCGTCCTCTGCTGCTTTCCAAGATGAACCTAGTAAAACCAATCTATTAACTCAACTCTACCCAACCCATCTTCCCAATTTGCTAGCTATTAATACAGACAAGCGGTGGATGTTGATGGAGGAGTTTACTGGCGATCTTTTAGCTGAAATTACCGATATTGACAGTTGGCAACAAGCCTTGAGGTCATTTGCCCACATGCAAATTAAAGCCGTCGATGAAGTAAATAAATTACTCGATCTTGGTTTTCCTGATGCGAGACTCGATCGATTAATCCCTCAGATTGAGTCACTATTGACTAATACAAGGGTATTATTATTAAAACAAGAGCGAGGTCTGTCTGAAACAGATTTAGAAACATTGCGCTCTTTAATTCCTCAACTCAAAGTAATGTGTGATGAATTGGCAGCTTGTGGTATACCGCAAACTCTAGTTCATGGAGATTTTCACGGTCATAACGTGGTTTCGTCTAGTGAAGGGTATATCTATTTTGACTGGTCTTATGCTGCTATTTCCCACCCTTTTTTTGATTTTGTTTATCTATTACAAGTCGAGGAGAAGCAACTTCCTGATGTCGCTGATGTGCAAGGGCGTTTACGGGATGCCTATCTCGAACCTTGGACAGTTTACCTGCCAATGCAACAATTAATCGAGATTTTTAACAAAGCGCAACCGTTGACTTTCCTTTACCGCGCGATTATTGATAGTCAGGTTGTTGAAAATATGGAAGAAGAGTGTAAACGAGCGTGGGAAGGAGTAGCTCCTTATTGGTTGAAGACACTTCTCAAGCAAATACAATCTAGTTCATCAACTAGTTCTTAATAGGTAGTATACCTGCTGCATCTAAAATTTGTGGGATTAGATCTTCTTTTTTGACTGCCATTAGGTGAACTCCTTGGCATAAATCCTTAGCTAACTTTATTTGTTCGGCAGCGATTTTAATTCCTTCTTGAAGGGGTTCTTTCGCTGCTGCTAGTCTATTAATAATAGACTCAGGGATATTGACTCCAGGCACATAACGATTGATGAACTGGGCATTTTTAGCAGATTTAAGTAGAAAAATACCAGCTAAAATCGGTTTATTGGAAATAGAAGCAATTTGTTCCATAAACTTTTCTAGTCGATCGAAATCTGTGATCATCTGACTTTGAAAAAACTGCGCTCCCGCTTCTATTTTGCGCTCAAAACGTCTTTGCAGTCCAGACCAACTTTTTAATTGTGGATCGACAGCAGCCCCACAGAAAAGCTCTAAAGGTTCATCTGTTAAGGGTTTATCATTGAAGTCTAAACCCCTATTCAGTTTATCGATGACCTTAAGTAGTCGAACAGACTCTAACTCAAAAACTCCCCTCGCTTCTTTATGATCTCCTGCTTTAACTGGATCTCCCGTTAGGGCTAAAATATTTCTAATTCCTAAAGCGTATGCTCCCATCAAGTCTGCTTGCAAACCAATACAATTGCGATCGCGACAAGCTATTTGACAAATTGGTTCAATGCCATGCTGTAATAAAATTGCTGAAGCAGCTACAGAAGACATTCGTAGCACTGCTCGACTACCATCAGTTACATTAACTGCATGAACTCTACCCTTGAGTTTTTCCGCCATTGTCAGCATTCTAGCTGGGTTTCCTCCTTTGGGGGGTGCTACTTCAGCAGTAAGCAGAAATTCTTTTTGGGTAACAGCACTACGAAAACGAGTTGTCATTAGATTTTTATTACTTTAGTTAATTGTTAGTTGTTTAATATAACTTATCGGGATCGAGAACATTATCATTTCTCAACTATTACCTATTACCTAAATTAATTATGCAGTTTATCTAATCAAAAATTAATTAGAGACGAGGTAAATAGCCTAAAGCATCTTTCACTCTAGATAGGGTGGTATTGGCAACTTCTTCTGCTTTAGCTACGCCCTCTTTCAAGACTGAGTTGAGATAATCTTTATTATCCATAATTTCTTGATATTTATCTTGAATAGGCTTAAGGGATTCAACAGTAACTTCTGTTAATAAAGGTTTAAATTGCCCCCAACCCATGTCTTGACATTCTGTTGCTACTTCTTGTTTGGTTTTATTGGCTAAAATTTGATACAAAGATAGCAAATTATGACATTCAGGACGTTCGGGATCATCAAAAACTAATCCTTTAATGGGATCGGTTTTACATCTTTTAATCTTTTTCTTAATCTCCTCAGGAGGATCTAGTAAGCTAATTCTACTCATTTCTGAGGGGTCAGATTTCGACATTTTTTTAGTGCCATCTGTCAAACTCATCACTCTTGCACCCTCAGGACGAATTAAAGGTTCTGGTATTTTAAGAACTGGCTCTTTTTTCTTGCCAAATTTATCGTTAACTCTCACAGCAATATCGCGAGTTAATTCTAAGTGCTGTTTTTGATCTTCGCCAACGGGTACTTTATCGGCATCGTAAAGCAAAATGTCTGCTGCCATTAATACAGGGTAGTCTAGTAAACCAACACTGACGTTTTCTCCCTGCTTAATTGCTTTTTCTTTAAACTGAATCATTCTCTCTAACCAGTTAAGAGGAGTAATACAGTTAAGTAGCCAGGTTAATTCACTATGAGCAGTAACATGAGATTGGACAAAGATTGTAGAGTATTGTAAATCTATACCGCAAGCGAGATAAAGAGCAGCCAGATTATAAGTATTATCAGCTAAAGTTTTAGGATCGTAGGGAACAGTAATAGCATGTAAGTCAGCAAAAAAGAAGAAATTATCGTACTGGCTTTGAATCTCTACCCAATTACGAATTGCCCCTAAATAGTTGCCAAGATGTAAATTACCAGTAGTTTGAATTCCAGATAATACTCGCTGTTTGCTCATAGGAATAAAATTGTAGTCAAATTTAAAGCATTCCCCTGCCTAAGAAATAATGCAAGAGAATGCCCAATATACATTAGTATCACATAAAATTGACCCTATAAGTATCATGGGGATGATTTTGAAATTTAACGGTTGAGAAGAGCGGAGGGGCAGCTTATAAGGGGATGATTTTTAGATTTAACGGTTGAGATAGGCAGAGGAAGCAGGGGAAGCAGAGGGAGAAAACCTTGTTTTTCGTTGTAGACAAAGTAAAAATTTACCCAATTATTAAAAACATACACTTGAAAGGCGGAGGAGCAGAGGGAGCGGAGGAAGCAGCGGTCAGTATTTTCTTTTCTGGAAATATATTAAATAATATTTTGTAGTCCTAAAAAACCTCTCTGATAGGCTCGATATATAGCTTGAATACGAGTACGAGCATTTAATTTATTGAGGACATTATTAATATGAAACTTGACAGTGCGATCGCTGATATACAACTTCTGGGCAATTTCTCGATCGCGCAATCCTCGCGCTAAAAGTTCTACTACTTCTTGTTCTCTGTGGGAAAGAGAGATATCTGTGGGAGATTGATTAGCATAAGGAATAAATATTCCTACTTGCATAATATTGTTGTCGGCAATATCAGTTTGTAAGTTACCGCCTGTAGAGTTAACGGCAAAGCCAATATGCTCGAAAATCTTGACTATTTCTATAGTTGAATTTGAGTTCAAAACTAGCATTGCTTCTAAAGAAAGGCGATCGCTTTCGTAAGTCAAACGGCAATAGCTGCAATTATTAGCTTTAAGAGCTTCTGCGGTTCTGAGTAATATATAGTTAACTGAAGTAGTTAAAGGTCGTTCTGTTCCCATCAGAATCAACCTGACATTAGCCAAAATACTGGATATTTGTTCTGAAATAGGCTTATTTAGGTATAAATTCGAGTTAGAATTATGGGATATCACTTTTAATTCTTGTTGATATAGTTGAGCGTTATTTAAAGCCACTGCTACCGAACTACATAATATTCTTAATGCTTCTAAAAATTCTGCTCCCATCGGTTGATGGCTGAAAATCGCTAACACTCCAATAGCTTTACCCGCAATAGCTAGAGGTAAACCTGCAAAACCGTTTATTTTATTAGCGATCGCCCATTCTCGATCTTTTACCCAAGATTCTTCGGCTAGGGAGTTACTTAAAAAAGGAATACAGTGCTGGGCAATTTTTCCTACCTTGTAAGCACCCATCGGTACTCTCGCAAAATCCCCATTCAAACGAGTATACAATCCTGAAGAAGCTACTAACCTTAGTTCTGTAAAGTCGGGTGTAACTAGCCAAATACGAGCAAAAGCACAGTCACAGCCTTCTACTAACCCACCAGTTATCTTATTAGCGATCGCTTCTGGTTCAAGACAATTAGATAAACTCTGATTCAAGTGATCGATCTTTTGTAGTTCAAATAATAATCGAGTAGGATTTATTAGAGCAATACCCTTTTCATCAGACACAAGCAATGGGATAAATAAGCTGACTTGATTCCTATCAATATTCTTAAGATAGCAATATTCCCGATTCAAAATCAAAGAGAAAAGTCACGTTCTCAATACATGTATGGACAATGGACAATGGACAACTAATCCCAAATTATCAATTAAAGATTGCTCTTTTCACTTATTCTACTAAACCCAGAGGAGGAGTAATTCATACCATCGAATTGGCAGAAGCACTCCAAAATTTGGGACAAAAAGTTTGTGTTTATGCTTTAGACAAAGATAATATCGGCTTTCATCGTCCTTTAAAATGTCCTAGTAAGTTAGTACCGACAAAACCTCCAGCCGAATCTATAGATAGATTAATTGAACAAAGAATTCAAGAATTTGTCGATTATTTACTTAAAGAAACAGAAAAATACGATATTTATCACTCTCAAGATTGTATTAGTGCTAATGCTTTAAAAGTCTTACGAGATCAACAGATTATTCCTCACTATATTCGTACCGTTCATCATATCGATGAGTTTAATAGTATCTATTTACAAGAATGCCACGATCGCGCAATAGTAGAACCAGATTTATGTTTGTGTGTCTCAAAGTATTGGCAACAACAATTACAGCAACAGTATCAGGTAGATGCCCCAGTAATTATCAATGGCACTAATACACAAAAATTTTCTAGTCAACCTAATGGTTCAGAAACAGAATTAAAACAACGACTAGGAATTACAGGAAATCCTGTCTATTTATCTATTGGGGGAATTGAACCCCGTAAAAATTCCCTGAAACTGCTACAGTCTTTCATTAAAGTATTAAAAACCTATCCTCAAGCACAACTAGTTATTGCTGGGGGAGACACTTTATTTGACTATGAACCCTATCGCGTTGAATTTTTTACTATTGCTCAACAAAATAAAATTAATATAGGTGAGTCTCTAATCTTGCCTGGAGTCGTGGCGGATGAAGATCTGCCTGTTTTATATCGTTGTGCTGATGCTTTTGTCTTTCCCTCTATCAAAGAAGGTTGGGGACTGGTATTATTAGAAGCGATCGCCTCTGGACTTCCCGTAATTACCGCTAATATTGCTCCCTTTACCGAGTTTCTCTCTACAGAACAAGCTTTACTCGTCGATCCTCATTCCAGTAACGCGATCGCGCAAGCAATGCTCGATATACTAAATAAAAACCTTGCCAAAAAATTAATTAAGAATAGTACATCTATTCCCTCTCAATACTCTTGGTCAAAATCAGCACAGATGCATCTAAATTTATATCAAAGACTTCGACTTCTGTGAACTATCCATCTGTCTGGAAAATTAGGTAATCCGTCCTTGAGTCACCGTTTACATTCTTCTAAATTAGGCTGAAAATAATAACCAATAATTTTAAATCCTTTTGCTTTGGCGGGTTCTATATAGCGACTTCTATCTGCGATCGTAGGATTAGTATTATCTATAACAAACGGTTGTTTTGCTTCTAAGCAAGCATTAAATAGTATCTTTTCTCGATGACGAGTTTTAAGCATATCCAAATTAATGCGGATATGGGTATCAATAAACTTTTCTCGATAAAAAGAAGATTTTCCAGAAGCTTGTAACCCCACGAAAATAATTGCTTCCATTTTATTTATATTTTCATAAAAAAAGCAGCATATTTTCTATGCTGCAATTAATATTTGCTTAAAAAGCTAATAGCTAAAAGCTAAGAGCTTTTTAAAAACTAAGCCAATGCTGCCATTTTCACATCATTATTAGCCAGAAGTTCTTGTAACTCTTCTGCATCTACAGTTTCTTTCTCGACTAGCATTTCTGATAATTTATCAAGAATATAACGGTTGACCGTTAAAACTTCTTTGGCACGACGATAAGCTTGATCTACTAGATTGCGTACTTCTTCGTCGATCGCTGCTGCGGTTTCATCAGAAAAGTCACGGTCTGAAGCAATATCACGACCCAAGAAAACATTACCATTTTGACGACCTAAAGCCACAGGACCAAGACGATCGCTCATACCAAAACGAGTTACCATCTGACGAGCGACTCTGGTTACTTGTTGTAAGTCATTAGAAGCACCAGTAGTTACTTCTTCATCACCGTAAACAATCTCTTCAGCAATACGACCACCCAAAGCTACTGCCATTTGGTTTTGTAAATAGGAACGAGAATAAAGTCCAGATTCCATACGGTCTTCGCTAGGAGTAAACCAAGTTAAACCACCAGCACGACCACGAGGAATAATACTAATTTTTTGGACTGGGTCATAGTCTGGCATTAAAGCACCAACTAGAGCATGACCTGCTTCGTGATAAGCAACTAATTCTTTACGTTTTTCGCTCATAACACGATTTTTCTTCTCTGGCCCTGCCAAAACCCGATCGATCGCGTCATTAATCTCATCCATAGAGATTTCTGTTAAATTACGACGGGCTGCTAAAATAGCTGCTTCATTCAATAAGTTAGCTAGATCGGCACCAGTAAAACCTGGAGTACGACGAGCAATGCGATCGAGATCGACATCTTTACTCAAAGTTTTGCCACGAGCATGAACTTTGAGAATTTCTTGACGACCAGCATAGTCAGGACGGTCTACTACTACTTGACGATCGAAACGGCCAGGACGCAAGAGAGCAGCATCTAGTACATCAGGACGGTTAGTAGCAGCAATGATGATAATACCAGTATTACCTTCAAAACCATCCATTTCCGTTAGTAACTGATTGAGAGTTTGTTCCCGCTCATCGTTACCACCGCCTAAACCAGCACCCCGTTGACGACCTACTGCGTCGATCTCATCGATAAATACAATACAAGGAGCATTAGCTTTGGCTTGATCGAATAAATCGCGGACGCGAGATGCACCCACACCAACGAACATTTCGACAAATTCAGAACCAGAAATAGAGAAGAAAGGTACACCTGCTTCCCCTGCTACTGCTTTCGCGAGTAAGGTTTTACCAGTTCCCGGAGGGCCTACTAAGAGAACACCTTTAGGAATTTTTGCACCAATAGCAGTAAAGCGATCGGCATTTTTGAGGAAGTCAACTACTTCAGTTAATTCGAGTTTAGCTTGCTCAATCCCAGCTACATCACCGAAAGTAACTTGAGTTTGGGGTTCCATCTGCACTCTGGCTTTAGATTTACCAAAATTCATTGCCTGAGAACCAGGGCCACTCTGGGCGCGTCTGAGTAAGAAAAACAATCCTACCAACAATAAGATGGGGAAGAAGAGAGTGCTTAAAGCTCTAAACCAGACTCCTTCATCATTTTGAGGAAGAACAG
>JAAUYH010046192.1_pt1 | contig 26679 bp, 30 predicted proteins | sample 7278061 | NCBI WGS metagenome assembly JAAUYH01 (sample SAMN14350203, study PRJNA611818) | marine sediment metagenome | isolation source: surface marine sediment (0.6m) | place: French Polynesia: Moorea | collected 2018-08
AGCAGCGTCCGGATATGCGCGCCGTCCACGTCGGCGTCGGTCATGATGATGATCTTGTGATAGCGCAGCTTCTCGATGTCGAACTCGTCGCGCCCGATCCCCGTGCCGAGCGCCGTGATCAGAGTGCCGATCTCTTGGCTCGACAGCATCCGGTCGAACCGCGCGCGCTCCACATTCAGGATCTTGCCGCGCAGGGGCAGCACCGCCTGGTTCGCCCGTGCGCGGCCCTGTTTGGCCGAGCCGCCGGCGCTGTCACCCTCGACGAGGAAAAGTTCACGGAACTCGGGGTTCTTCTCCTGGCAATCGGCGAGCTTGCCGGGCAGCGAGGCGACGTCGAGCGCGGACTTCTTGCGCGTCATCTCGCGGGCCTTGCGCGCGGCCTCCCGGGCCATCGCGGCCTCGACGATCTTGGTGACGATCAGTTTTGCGGGGCCGGGGTTCTCGTCGAACCATTCCGAGAGCTTCTCGTTCATCAGCCCCTCGACGGCGGGACGGACCTCGGAACTGACGAGCTTGTCCTTGGTCTGGCTGCTGAACTTCGGGTCGGGCACCTTCACCGAGAGTACGCACGTCAGCCCCTCGCGGGCGTCGTCGCCGGTGAAGCTGACCTTTTCCTTTTTTGCGACCCCGCTCGATCCCGCAAAGAGGTTCAGAGACCGCGTCAGCGCCCCGCGAAAACCCGCCAGATGGGTGCCGCCATCCCGCTGCGGGATGTTGTTGGTGAAAGGCAGCACCATCTCGTTGTAGCCATCGTTCCACCACATCGCGACTTCGACGGTGATCCCGTCGCGGTCGCCGGTGATGAAGATCGGCTCGTCGATCAGCGGATGCTTGTGCCTGTCGAGGTAGCGCACGAATTCACGCACACCGCCGTCATAGAACATCTCGGACCGCAGCCTTTCGGCCGGGCGTTCATCCTCGAGGATGATGCGGACGCCGGAGTTCAGGAACGCCAGCTCGCGCAGCCGGTTCTCGAGCGTCTTGAAGCTGTAGTCGAGGTCCGAAAATGTCGCGGTCGAAGCCAGGAACCGCACCTCGGTGCCTTTCCTGTCACCCGCGTCGCCCACGACCTCGAGGTGCTTGGCGGTCTCGCCATGTTCGAACCGGGCGTGGTGCTCTTTGCCATTGCGCCAGATCCGCAGGTCGAGCCAATCGGAAAGCGCGTTCACCACGGAGACACCGACGCCGTGCAGACCGCCCGAAACCTTGTATGAATTGCTGTCGAACTTACCGCCCGCGTGCAGCTGGGTCATGATGACCTCGGCCGCGCTGACGCCCTCCTCGGGGTGGATATCCACGGGAATTCCGCGGCCATTGTCGGCCACCGAGACGCTGCCATCGGCGTGTAATGTGACCGTCACATGGTCGGCGTGACCGGCAAGGGCCTCGTCGATGCCGTTGTCGACGACCTCGTACACCATGTGGTGCAGGCCAGAGCCGTCATCCGTGTCCCCGATATACATCCCGGGACGCTTTCTGACTGCTTCTAACCCTTTGAGAACTTTAATAGAATCCGCGCCGTAATCTTCCGGCTTGCGGGCTGGTTCTGCCATACAGGAGATCCTTGATGTTTTGACCCATTTTATAGCGGTTTATGGGGGGATTGTCACGCCTGTGGCACAAGATTTGGTGGTCACAGCAACTCGGACTCGCTTCGGCGCAACGCTTCAGCCGTGAGCGCTTGGAGCGCTACGAGAGCGGGATCACCACGCCCACCGAGATCAGCAGCAGACCGGCTGTGACATTGGTGCGACGGAGGGCCTTCGGTGAGGTCAGAATTCGGCGCATCCGGTCTATGAAGAGCGCGAAAAAGACGTTGCCGATCAGCGGGACGATCATCGAGAGCGCGACGATGGCGGCGATGTCTGCGGCCGTGACTTTCGTGAGGTCGAAGAAGCCCGGCAGAACGCCCATGTAAAACAGGATCGCCTTGGGGTTTGACAGGATCACCGCGACGCCGGCCGCGAACCCGGCCCACATGCCGGGGCGGGTGAGGCGGCTGTCGGTGGCGATGGTGCGGTCGGCGTTCCGCAGGATCAAAAGCCCCATGGTCAGGAACATCGCCGTCGCGACCCATTTCAGCACTACCATGAAGCCCGCAAAGACCGAGACGAGCCAGGTGACGCCGAGCACGGCGATCAGCGGCCATACGGCGTCTCCGACGACCACGCCGAGCGCGAGCGGCCAGGCGGCGTGGAAGCCCCCTGCCATAGAGCGCGCGGCAATAGCGACCCAGACGGGGCCAGGGGTGAGGAACAACACGAAGAGCGCGCCGGCATAGAGCGCGAGATCAACGGGGCTCGCCGTCATTGAGCCCTAGTTCTTCTGTCCGGCGGCCGATTTCCCGGTCTTGACCGCGCCGCCAACCGCTGTCAGCGGGGCATAGGCGATTTCGGCGCCGGAGTTGTCGAACCAGCGGATCATCAGCTCGACACCCTGTGGCTCCGCCGTGACGGTCAGGCCGTCGAGACACAGGTCGTGGCCATAGGTCAGCCACTCGGTGCCGCGGGCGGGCGTCAGGTCCGTGTCCAGCGCCCAGACGCCGCCGCAGGGGATGCCCGGATAGTCCACTCGCGCGCCGCCCGGCACGATCTGCACCTCCATCGGCCAGGTCATGGGGCCTTGAATGCCGGTCCCGCTCCACGATCCGAGCACGGAGTGGCCGCCGGCCTGCGCCTGACCGGCCAAAAGCAATGAGAGGAAGAGAATTCGCATCATAGCTCACGCCCTTTGTTCGATTTCTGAACCGCCTTCGCTTTCTCTTACTGCAATGAATTGCGCCCGTCCGTCGAGGTCTTCGAAAAGTTCGGGTCCGGTGCCGGTCATCCACGCCTGGGCGCCGAGGGCGCAGATCTCGTCATAGAGCGCGGCGCGGCGATCGGCGTCGAGATGGGCGGCGACCTCGTCCAGGAGCACGATGGGGGGCGCGCCGAAATCCTGCGCCAGGGCGCGCGCGTTGGCGAGGATGAGCGAAATCAGCAGCGCCTTTTGCTCTCCGGTAGAGCAGGTCTTGGCGGGCACGCCCTTGGCCGCATAGACGCCGGTCATGTCGATCCGGTGTGGGCCAACCAGCGTGCGCCCGGCGCGCAGGTCGCGCGGGCGGCTTTCGGCGAGGGCGTTGGCAAGATCGTCTTCGGTCTCGGCCCAGGGCGCGTCATCGGGTCCATTGAGTGAGAGATCGGCGACGGGGAAGGCGGTGCTGGCGCCCGACTGCGCAGACATCAGACGGGCGACGGCGCGGGCGCGGGCGTCGATGATCGCGGCGCCTGCCTTGGCCATCTGCGCCTCGAGGGCCGTGTACCAATGCGCATCACGGACTTGGTCGCGTAAGAGCCGGTTTCGTTCGCGCATCGCCTTTTCGTAGTTCAGCGTGTTTTCGGCATGATTAGGCTCGAAACTCAACGTGATCCGGTCAAGAAACCTCCGCCGTCCATCCGCGCCCTCGATCCAGAGCCGGTCCATCGAGGGCACCAGCCAGACCATACGCGCGATGCGGCCCAAGGCGGTTTGCGTGGCGGATTTGCCGTCGATGGTGACCTGCCGCGCGGTGTTCGGTTCGGCCCAGGTCGCCAGTTCATGGACCCGGTCCAGTGACTCCAACTCGGCGGTGATCTTCCAACCCAGAGCCTCGGGCTGCCGCGCGATCTCGTCCGCTGCGGCCCGGCGCAGACCGCGACCGGGGGAGAACAGAGACACTGCCTCGAGCACATTGGTCTTTCCGGCGCCGTTCGGTCCGTAGATCGCGATTGGCCGGCCATCCAGCGCCAGCCGCGCCGATTTGTGCGAGCGGAAATGCGACAGGGTCAGCGTTGTCAGGGCAAGCCTGGGCACGGACCCCGCTCCTTCATCTTGGCAAAAATACTCCCGCCGGAGGCACGCCGCGTCAGCGGCGTCACACGCGCATCGGCATCACGACATAGACTGCCGACTGGTCATTGCCCTCTCGCATCAGAGTCGGGTCACCGGCGGAGTTGAACAGGAACACCGCGTTCTCGCGATCCACCTGGCTGGCGATCTCGAGAAGATATTTCGCGTTGAACCCGATCTCGAGCGCATCGTCGCCATAGGCCACGGCAAGCTCTTCCTCGGCCGCTCCGCTGTCGGGCGCGTTGACCGACAGCACCAGCTTGTCTTCGTCGAGCTGTAGCTTGACCGCACGCGAGCGCTCGGAACTGACCGTCGCGACCCTGTCCACGGCCTGGGCGAATTCGCTGGCGTCGACCTCGAGCTTGCGGGTGTTCCCGGTGGGGATCACGCGGGTGTAGTCAGGGAAGGTGCCGTCGATGACCTTCGAAGTGAGCGTGATGTCGGGGGTGGCGAAACGCACCTTGGTTTCCGAAACCGACACGGCGATCGAGGCCTCGTCATCGTCGAGAAGCTTGCGCAACTCTCCCACCGTCTTGCGCGGCACGATCACGCCGGGCATGTCGGCCGCGCCATCGGGCAGGTCGGCGTCGATGCGCGCGAGGCGGTGGCCGTCGGTGGCGACACAGCGCATAACCTTGCCGCCATCGGCCTCGGCAACGTGCATGTAGACGCCGTTAAGGTAGTAACGTGTTTCCTCGGTCGAGATCGCGAATTTGGACTTGTCGAAAAGGCGGCGCAGTACCGGGGCGGGCGCGGAGAAATTCGCCTCATATTCCGACGAGGCCATCACCGGGAAGTCCTCCTTCGGCAGCGTCGCGAGCGCGAAATTCGATCGGCCCGCGTCTATCGTCATTCGTCCGCTGGCCCCGTCATCGGTGAGTTGCACCAGCGCACCGTCGGGCAGTTTGCGCACAATCTCGTTCAGAGTAACGGCGTTCACCGTTGTGGCGCCTGCACGTTCTACCTGGGCATTCACCTTGTCCACCACCTCGATGTCGAGATCGGTGGCGCGGAAGCTCACGGTGTCGCCCTCGGCCTCGATCAGGACGTTGGCGAGGATCGGGATCGTGTTGCGGCGTTCGACGACGGACTGCGCCTGGCCGACCGCCTTAAGCAATGCAGCGCGTTCAATGCTGATTTTCATGCCCTCGACCCTCTTTCGACACCGGCTTTTTGTAACACCGGGGCGTGAAACCTACCTGTTTCACCCCCCGGCTCAAGCGTTTTTTGAGTTGTCGGTTGGTTTGGCGGGCCCGTCAAGGCCCGCGCATCACGCCTCGAGTGCGCGGCGCAAAAGCTCCAGGTCCTCGGCGATCTGGCCGTCCTGGGTCTTGAGCTCTTCGATCCGGCGCACGCCATGCATCACCGTGGTATGGTCACGGCCACCGAAACGGCGACCGATCTCGGGCAGGCTGCGCGAGGTCAGGTGTTTGGAGAGGTACATCGCCACCTGCCGGGGCCGCGCGATGGTGCGTACACGCTTTGGCCCGATCAGATCCGAGAGGCGGATGTTGTAATGCTCGCCCACCTTGCGCTGGATCTCTTCGATCGTGACCTTGCGGTCGGAGGCGCGCAGGATGTCGGCGAGACAGTCCTGGGTGAGGTCCAGCGTGATCTCCTTGCCCACCAGCGAGGCGAACGCGAAGAGCCGCATCAGCGCGCCCTCGAGCACGCGGACGTTGTTCGAGATCCGGTGCGCGAGGAATTCCAGCACACCTTCGGCAATGGTCAGGTCGCCATATTGCGTGCGGTGCTGTTCCACCTTTTGCTGCAGGATGCCGAGGCGGAGCTCGTAATCCGTGGGGTGCAGATCGACGACGAGGCCGGACTGCAGGCGCGACTTGATGCGCTCCTCGAGGTCCTTGATTTCGCCCGGCGCGCGGTCGGCGGAGATGATGATCTGCTTGTTCTGGTCCACGAGCGCGTTGAAAGTGTGGAAGAACTCCTCCTGCGTAGAGTCCTTGCCGGCGATGAACTGGACGTCATCGACCATCAGGATATCGACAGAGCGGAAGAGCTGCTTGAAGTCCATCATCTGGCGTTCACGCAGCGCCTGGATGAAGCGGTACATGAACTGCTCGGCCGAGAGATAGACCACGCGCAGTTGCGGACTGCGGGCGCGGAGCTCATGGGCAATGGCGTGCATCAGGTGCGTCTTGCCTAGACCAACCCCGCCATAGAGAAAAAGCGGGTTGAAGGTCACGTCGCCGCCCTCGGCCACGCGGCGCGCGGCGGCATGTGCCAATTCGTTGGGCTTGCCGACGACGAACTTGTCGAAGGTGAAGCGCGGGTCAAGCGGGGCGCCCGGCAGCTCGCTTTCGTCCGTGGGCGCAGGGGCCGCAGCAGGTTGCGGCTTCGCGGGTGTTTCCGCCACGCTGGTCGCGGCCTTGGCGCGCGGCATGTCCGGGACGACGAATTCGACGCGGGCGACGTCATGCCCGGCCCGGCCCAGGTGTTGCTGGATCTTGTCGCCGAAATTCCGCGACACCCAGTTGCCCATGAAATTCGTGGGCACATAGAAGGTCGCCACCCCATCTTCGAGCCGAGCGAATTCCAGCGGCTCGATCCAATTCACGAAGTTGTTCTTGCCGACCACCCCGATAAGTTCATCACGCACATGTCCCCAAATCTCATCCGTCATTTCGTTGTCCGACCCACGTCTTTTTTGTGTGCACCGGTGTGGTTCCCCCACCGGTTCCGATTGCGCGTTCGCGTACACCTGAGGCTTGGGCCGGACAGGCTTGGAACGCCCCGCTACGCCGCGAGGCCCCGTTCCGCCTGTCTTGTCCGCCGATCCGGACAACCGCCGCTGCGGTGATCAACCCACCGATTTCGATGGTTGACCCTGCCGCGCCGCGCCGGCGCCGATCGACGTTGGACATGCCGGCCGTTTCGTCGTTGCCGCCCCTTGCAAGCACCAACACATCACAGCCGTGCCGACAACACGGTAAGCCCCACACCTACCGCTGAGCCGACATCATCAGGTTTGGGCGAAGGCTTCCCTTCGAGGATCACTATCCGGCAGCAATTAATGGATACCGACCGCTCTTTCCCGACCTGACCTCACGTCCCCCCAAGATTCGAAGTGAATCGCAGCGCCAAGCTAGCAAGGGGTTTTGGCGAGGCGCAACCGCGCATCGACTGTTCGCTGCGGCTTTCGGGAACGTGGTTTGAATTCGCCTTTGAGTCCGGGGATTCAGCGATGCAAAAGTCACAGTCCGATAAAAAAACGGCGCGCCGGGTCTGGCGCGCCTTTTTGGGTTCGGAGGTGAGTCGCGTCAGCCGAGGGCTTTGACGCGCGAACTCAGCCGCGACATTTTCCGCGAGGCGGTGTTCTTGTGCAGGATGCCCTTGGTCACGCCGCGCATCAGCTCGGGTTGCGCGGCGCGCAGCGCCGACGCTGCGGCGTCCTTGTCGCCCGAGGCGATCGCTTCTTCGACTTTGCGCAGATAGGTGCGAATGCGCGAACGGCGGGCCTTGTTGACTGCAAAGCGACGGGCGTTCTGGCGCGCGCGTTTCTTGGCTTGAGGGGAATTGGCCATGGTGTCTTTGGTTCCCTTTGTCGGGTCGGTTGCAAAATTGATAGCGCAAAGCGGCCCGACCGGGTTTTCCTACCGGCTGATTCCGGCCAAAGCGGGCCTCACGCGCATGATGCGGCGCTGCCTAAGGGCTTTTGCGTATCATGGCAAGCCCCTTGCGCCGGTCACTTGTCGCGGAATTGGGCCTCGCGTTTTTCGAGGAAGGCGGCCATGCCCTCGGCCTGGTCCTCGGTGGCGAAGAGCGAGTGGAACACGCGGCGCTCGAACATCACGCCGTCCTGCAGCGTGGTCTCATAGGCACGGTTCACGGTTTCCTTGACCGCCATCACGCTGAGCATGGATTTTTCAGCGATCTTCTGGGCGGCTCCCAGCGTTTCCTCCATCAGCTTCTTGGCCGGGACCACGCGACTGACAAGGCCGGAGCGTTCAGCCTCTTCGGCGTCCATGAAACGGCCCGTCAGGTGCATATCCATCGACTTCGATTTGCCGATGAATCGAGTGAGCCGTTGGGTGCCGCCTAGGCCTGCGATGACACCGAGGTTGATCTCGGGCTGGCCGAATTTCGCATTGTCGGCGGCGATGATGAAGTCGCACATCATCGCAAGCTCGCAGCCGCCGCCCAATGCATAGCCCGCCACCGCGGCGATGATCGGCTTGCGCGCGCGGACGATCTGCTCCGTTTCGTCCACGAACATGTTGCCCATGAAGACCTCGACGAAGGACTTCTCGGACATCTCCTTGACGTCGGCCCCCGCGGCAAAGGCTTTCTCGTTCCCGGTGATGATGATCACCCGGACCCTCTCGTTCTCTTCCGCCTCGCGGATCGCGGCGGCGAGCTCTCCGAGCAGTTCGGAATTCAGCGCGTTGAGCGCGTCGGGCCGGTTGAGTTTTATGGTAGAGACATGGTCGTCAACATCGACGATGAGCGTCTTGAAGGCCATCAGCTGTGCCTGTCGTTGTTCCCCGTCCGACCGAGTCCATACCACTCGAGCCGCCGGGATCAAGCTATCTTTGGCATTGCGAACAATAGAAGGATGAGCGTCCGGACTGCACGATTCGGGTGATGGTGCCGGCGCAACCGGGGGTCGTGCAGGGAGCGCCCTCGCGGTCGTAGACGCGGAAGGCGTGCTGGAAATATCCAAGTTCTCCATCGGCTTGCCGGTAGTCGCGCAAGCTCGACCCGCCGGCCTCGATCGCTTCACTAAGGACGTCACGGATGATCGGCACCAGCGCGCGAATCCGGGCCTTGGAAATCCGCCCGGCGTGGCGTTTCGGTGAGATCCCGGCGCGGAAAAGCGCCTCGCAGACGTAGATATTGCCCAAACCGGAAACGACTCGCTGGTCGAGAAGCGCCGCCTTGATCGGGGTCCGGCGGCCGCGCAGGCGCTCGATCAGGTAGTCCTCGTGGAACGCGTTGCCGAGCGGTTCGGGGCCGAGGTTGGCGATCAGCCAATGGTCCTCGATCTGGTCCGTAGGCGTCAGATCCATTGCCCCGAAGCGGCGGGCGTCATTGAAGGTGATCCGCGTGCCGCCCTCGATATCGAGCACAATATGGTCGTGCTTTTCGGGTGCAGGATGCGGGTGGTGGAACCGCCCCATCTGCGCGCCTGAAATCAGGATGCGTCCCGACATTCCGAGATGGATAACCAGCGTCTCGCCCGAGGCCAGATCGGCGAGGATGTATTTCGATCGCCGCCGCAGCGCCGTCACCCTCTGACCGATCAGCCGTTCGGCCATCCGCTCGGGCAGCGGCCAGCGAAGATCGGGCCGGCGCACTTCGGCGCGCTCGATCACGCGGCCCTCCAGCACCGGCTGCATACCGCGGCGAACCGTCTCGACCTCTGGTAATTCAGGCACTTGGCCCCCCGTGTGACTGTGGCGCGGATTGTATCGACCCCCGAGCGCCCTATAAGAAGGGTGAGTTTTTCCAGACGGCAAGGCCCGATGACCGACGAGACCCAGAAAACCACGCATTTCGGCAACGAAACCATCCCCGAAGCGGAAAAGGCCGGCCGGGTGCATGGTGTCTTCACCAGCGTGGCGAGTCGCTATGACCTGATGAACGACGTGATGTCAGGCGGGGTACATCGGCTGTGGAAGGACGCGATGATGGACTGGCTCGCGCCGCGCGACGGGCAGCGTCTGTTGGACGTCGCGGGCGGTACTGGCGACATCGCGTTCCGGTTTCTGAAACGCGCGCCGGGCGCCTCGGCGGTAGTCTGCGATCTGACCGAATCGATGCTGGACTCGGGCCGGCAGCGCGCCGAGGCGGAGAAGCTCGCGGATCGATTGGAGTGGATCGTCGGCGACGCCATGGCGCTGCCCTTCGAGGATGCCTCGTTCGACGTCTACACGATCAGCTTCGGGATACGGAACGTCACCCGCCCGGAGGACGCGCTGGCCGAGGCGTTCCGGGTGCTGAAGCCCGGCGGGCGGTTGATGGTACTGGAGTTTTCGCAGCTACCCAATCCGGGGATGCAGTGGCTCTATGACCGCTATTCCTTCAACGTGATCCCCGAGATGGGGCGTCTGCTGGCGAATGATCGCGAGAGCTACCAGTACCTCGTAGAGTCGATCCGCAAATTCCCGGATCAGGAGACCTTTGCCGCGATGATCCGCGATGCCGGGTTCGAGCAGGTGAAGTACCGTAACCTCACCATGGGCGTCGCCGCGCTGCATTCGGGGTGGAAGCTCTAGGTGCGCGGGCCGCACAATATCTGGCGGCTGGTTCGGACGGGGGCGACCTTTGAACGAACCGGCGCGATGCGCGTGGTGCTCGACGCGTTCAACGCACCTCCGCACCTACGGCTTCTCGCGCGCATCCTGGGCTGGCCCTTCGCCTGGCTCGGGCTCAAGGGCGATCCGAATCTGCCGCCCGCGACCCGCGCGCTGACCGCGTTGGGCCCCGCCTATATCAAGTTCGGCCAGATCCTTTCGACGCGGCCCGACGTGGTGGGCGAGGAACTGGCCATGCAGCTGCGTGTCCTGCAGGACAAGCTGCCGCCGTTCTCTACCGATGAGGCGAAACGCACCGTCGAGATCGAGCTCGAGCGCCCGGTTGACGAGATCTTTTCGAGCTTCTCCGAGCCGGTCGCGGCGGCCTCACTTGCGCAAGTCCACCGCGCCACCGTCGCCGAGACGGGGCAGGACGTTGCGGTCAAGGTGCTGCGCCCGAATATCGAGAAGGCGTTCAAAAAGGACGTGGACGCATTTCATTTCGCCGCCGGGGTGATCGAGTTTCTTTCGCCCTCCTCACGGCGATTGCGGCCCAGTGACGTGATTGACCATTTCGAGGGCGTCGTGCGGGGCGAACTCGATCTGCGCATGGAAACCGCCGCCGCCGCCGAATTCGCAGCGAACACGGAAAACGACGCCGGGTTCCAGGTGCCCAAGGTGGAATGGTTCCTCTCCGGCCGCCGTGCGATGACGCTGGGCTGGGGCGAGGGCATTCCCGCCGGTGACGTCGCCGCCATCGATGCCGCGGGCCATGACCGCCGGGTGCTGGGCGAGCATGTGTTGCAGATGTTCCTGCGTCATGCGTTGCGCGACGGCTATTTCCACGCCGACATGCATCACGGCAACCTCAAGATCGCGCCGAATGGCGACATCATCGCGCTCGATTTCGGGATCATGGGGTATATCGACGAATACACCCGCCGTGTTTACGCCGAGATCCTCTTTGGCTTCATCCGCAAGGACTATCGCCGCGTCGCCGAGGTGCATTTCGAGGCAGGCTACGTGCCCGGCGACCGGGATATCGACGATTTCTCCCGCGCCTTGCGCTCGGTCGGCGAGCCGATCTTCGGGCTCGACGCGACCCGTGTGTCCATGGGCCGGTTGCTGAGTCATCTCTTCGAGGTGACCGAGCGCTTTGGGATGGAGACCCGGACCGAACTGATCCTGCTGCAGCGCACCATGGTGGTGGTCGAGGGCGTTGCTCGTTCCTTGAACCCGCAAATCAACATCTGGCAGGTCGCCCAACCGATCGTGGAGCAATATATCAAGGAGAACATTGGCCCCCGCGCGCTTTTGAGCGATCTGGCCAAGACAGTTCGCGTGATCTCGCGCTTTGGTCCGAAACTGCCGCAACTCGCGGAGGCCGCCCTGATCCGCCAATCCGAAGATCCCCCGAAGACGCGCGGCGGAGGCGTCCTGCGTGCCTTAGGGTGGACGGTGCTCGGTGCGCTTTTGGCCGGTGTGGGGTTCTGGGCGGTTCAAACGTTTTAGGCGTCGTCTGGGTCAGGAGTAGTGGTCCCGTCCACGCCCTTTTTCCGTGGAGGGATTCCCCCGTATCTGAGAATGACCCTGTATATTGCCCCACCGAACGAAACGGCCATCGGGTGGATCATAGGCGGTCTAGACGGGACGGCAGGACTATATGGTTACAGCGGCTTCCGGCTCGCGGATCGCGGTGACCTCGTTCGCCGGTACCTCCGCCCCGCCCTCCATCACCAGGATCGTCGCGCCGCCATCGGCACGGGCCTCGACGATCCGGCTATAGACCTCGGCCGGATCGGTGCGCGACAGCGCGCCGTTCGAGAAGCTCTCGACCTCGAAACTGTAGGTCCCATGCGGGAGTTCCGCACCATTCCCGTCGAGACCCGTCCAGGTGATCGGATCTTTGGACACCGAAATCGCGATCCGTTGCACCTCGAATCCATCGGCGTTGCTTACCACGAGGTCAGCACGATCGGCGGTCGATTCCGGATTTGGGGTCAGGGTGATCGGGGCGCCGTCGAAATAGCCCGGCATCACCGCGCGCGCCTCCATACCGACCCAACCGGCGAGCTGCGCCATCCCCGAAACACCCATCTGCGCCGCCAGCGCCTCTAGCAGATCGTTGGTGCGCACCTGCTGTTCGACGCCCGAAAATGTCGCGAGTTGCACGGCGTAATCCTCGGATTTGATCGGATTGAGCGGGTCCTGGTTCTGCATCTGCACTGTGAGCATCTTCAGGAAGGTCTCGAAATCCGAGCTGATCACGCCTGTCTCGGTCTCGCCGCCGGTTTGCGCGTTGGGGAGAGGTCCGGTCAGAGTGGGGGAGATTTCCATATCGTGCCTCTTTCTAGAGTCTCAGGTCGACGCCGCCGCCCATCAAGATCCGCTTCGGGGCAGCGGAGTCCGCGGTCTCTGTCGGGGCGGCTGGATCAAGTGTTCGCTGTTCGGTTTCCTCACAACTGTCCCGCTGCTGCGCATCCCCGCCGGCGAAGCTGAAGGCCACATCTTGGTAGCCGAGCGCGCGGAACTCGGCCTCGAGTATATCCAGATGTCGGCGCATCAGTTCGGCGGTTTCCGGGCGCTCGATGGTCAATGCCACGGCAATCGAGGTTTCGGCCGCGCTAAGCGACATGCGCACCTTGCCAAGCTCTTCGGGATTGAGAGTCAGTTCCACAGGTCCGTCCGGCAGGGTCCGCGCGATCTCGGCCAATTGAACCGCGACGGCGCGGGAAAGGCCAAGGGTGAGCGGCGCGGGGGCACCGGCGCGAGGTGCATCGCTTGCCGCTGTCGCCGGAATGATATCGGCAGGCGGCAGGTCGATCAGGCGTTCTTCGTCCAAGGTTTGGGCCTCTGTCGGCGCGAACACCGGGGCGGCGAATTGCGGGATGACGGAGGCAGGCGTGACCTGCTGCGGCATGCCAAAGGGCGGGGTCGGCTGTGACACCGTCTGGACCGTAACCTGATAGGTCGGCACTTCCACCGGCTGAAGCGGTCGTGCCTCAGTTAGGCTGGCAGGAGCTTTCACTGTAGCAGCAGTGTTCGAAATCTGAGGAGCGGCCGTGCCGGCGTGCGGAAGCGCAGGCGCGGCCGTGTGTGTCTGCGTAGAGGAAGCTCGCGGCTCGGGCTCAGCGAGCTTTGGGCCCTCGAATCGGCGGAAATCCTCTCGGGGTTGCGTCGCCGGGCGTCCCGAATCGTCAAGAACCGCCGGCCGGTCAGTTGGATCCTTGGCGGGCGGCGGTGTCCATTCCGCCGCCGTAGCCGAAGAGGCGGGGCTGCTGCCGTGCGCCTCCTGTTGGGTTTGGGCAGTCGCTCGTTTCGCGGTGGTGTTTTTCTGGGTAGGCGCAACGGATGCCGAAGATGGCGCGTTGTCCGGCGTCAAGCTGTTTGCGATCGGATTCGAGCCAAGGGAGCCGCTCGCATGTGGCGCGGCCGTTCTGACTGGCGCCCTGTCTGGAACCAAGACCCAGGTAGGCGCTTGCGGTTCGGATGCGCTGACCGTCGGGGTATCCGGTTTCTGAATCGAGGGCGTTGCCGCCAAGAACGAATCGTCCAATCTCGATGTCGCGATTCCAGTTGGAACGACAGCACGATCGGTCGCGGCGCGTGCCATATTCGGCTTTCTGGCGGTATGATCGAGCTCGGTAGCTCCAGTTTTCGGTTCGATGATCGCCTGATCGGGATCAGAAACGATCGTGTCCGATGATGCAATCGCGACTCCCGATGTGGTCTCTGCCGTGGAACCTTGCTGGAGCGATGGTCTTGCTGCGTGCGGGTCTGCGTCACCACTTGAAGATGGAATTGCAGTTGCGGCTAAAGCGGTGCCAGCTGTATCCGGATGATCGGAAGCGGAGATTTCGACGGAAGGTTGCCGCGGTTCCGAAAACCCCTCCGTGGGAGTTTCGAGTGGCGCGACGGACGCCACGACATCGACCTGACCGCTTGGTTCCGGAGCTATGCCTTCTTTGGCAAATTCGGTGCTCAAATCGGTACCGAGGGACTCCGCCGGCGTTTCGCCGTTTGTTTCGGAGGCGATGTTTGGCCTTTTCGGGGGCGAAACCAATGCTGCGACGTCCGAGTTGACCGGAGTGTGCGACGTCACAGAGATTTTGCGGGGAGGTGCCGGTGCAAGATCCATGTCTTGCCTTGGTGGGGGAATCGATTCCGGCTGCTTTTTTGACTGGTTCTCGACGAGAGGTTCAACTGCACTCGTCGGACTGGATTCTGGCCGGTTTTCGGCACTCAATGCGTCGCTCCCATATTCCGCGTGCCTACTGGCGAGATTGTCGATCCTGAGACTGGCGGTGCTCTCCGCTTCGGTCAGAGGTTTGAGCGTCGCTGTGCCGGACGGCGTTTGGTGGAAGTCGACATAGATATCGCCGACGGCGTCGATTTCGGTAGCGGTGACTGAAACGGTTTCAAAATCGGCCACGACGTTGCTGCCGGCACTGATACCATCGCGTTTTTCGGCTGCGAAAACGGCGTCGGCGTCAGGGTCCGCAAGGGACGCGCTCGTCTGGAACTGTGCAGAAACAGTCAGAAACACGGCCAGGGGCGCTGTGTTGTGCGGCGTTGCGAAATCCGGTTTGGTGTTTGCATGCCGCGAAATTGCCTGCGCCTCGCTCTCCATCACCTGCGCGAACCCGGCCGAGGACTCGTTCGCCACCGGTTGGTCCGTTCCTCGGCCGGTCGCCGCAAGGAGAAGTTGTAGCAATCCCGCCGTTTGATGTGCCTGCATGCCCTTGCGCGCCTTCTGCCGCTATTTGGCGTCTTATCGCGTGCAAGAGTTACCGCTTCTTTACCAGTGGCGGTCTATGCAGAGGAAACTGTCTCGAATTGAGAGGAGTTGACGATGTTGCCGCTTGACCCGATCCCGGTCTCGCCAAAGCCGGTGCAGACGACGGCGCAAGACACGAGCGACGCCAAGCTGCGCGAGGCTGCCGAGAAGCTCGAGGCGACGTTCCTGGCGGAGATGCTGAAATCGGCGGGGCTCGGCAAGCCACGTGATGCATTCGGAGGCGGCACCGGCGAGGATCAGTTCGGCTCTTTCCTTCGCCAGGCCCAGGCCGAGGAGATGGCAAAGGCCGGCGGCATCGGTCTCGCGGAGAGCCTTTTCGAAGCATTGAAGGAGCGGCGTGATGGGGCTGTTTGAGACACAAAGCGCGGCGGAAGCGCTCGAAGATCTGCTGGAAAAAGAACGGACGGCGATCCTGGACGGTCGATTCGACAGCCTCGAGCGGCTCGCCGCCGAAAAGGAACGGCTGGTGAAGTCCGTGGCGGACAGCGGGGGCCCGGGACTCGTGGGCCTGAGAACACGTGCCGAGCGGAACCGCGCTTTGCTCATGGCGATGGGATCCGGTGTGAAGGCCGCGATCCATAGGATCGAGGGGCTGCGCGGTGCGGGAGCGCCATTGCACACGTATGACGCGTCGGGCCAGCGCACGGCGATGGCCGGGCCGCGCAAGACCTTCGGCCGTCGCGCCTGAGTCGATGAAATTTACCAAATTTTTTAGGTAATTGGTCGCATTTCCGCCGTCTTGGTTTCACCTTCTGTTACCTTTTTCATAGCAGGTTGGCCTCGCACCTACACAGGGTGGCGCGGCGGCCGGATAACCAGCCTCTGCATCCGTCAGAATGACACTTCACCGCCCTCCTCTCAGAGGGCGCAACTTGATCGCACGGCGCAAAAAGCGCCGTCAGACCAAAGGAAAAGACATGTCCAGCATTCTGACCAACACCAGCGCGATGGTCGCGCTGCAGACCCTCAAGGGTATCAACAGCGATCTGTCGAAGACGCAGAACGAAATTTCCACCGGCAAGTCGGTTGCCACAGCCAAGGACAACGCCTCGATCTGGGCGATCTCCAAGGTCATGGAATCGGATGTGAAGGGCTTCCAGGCGATCTCGGAAAGCCTGTCGCTCGGCCAATCCACCGTCGGCGTGGCCCGGAACGCCTCTGAAACCGTCACCGAGCTGCTGACCGAGATCAAGGGCAAGGTGGTCGCCGCGCAGGAGGAGAATGTCGATCGCAGCAAGATTCAGACAGACATCTCGGCGCTTCGCGACCAGATCAACTCGATCGTGGGGGCTGCCCAGTTCAATGGCCTGAATCTGTTGAGCGGGACCGAAGACGTCAACGTGTTGTCGTCGCTTGACCGGGCCTCGGACGGCACCGTGACTGCCAGCAACATCACCGTCTCGCGGCAGGACCTGACCACTTCGGCCGGGACCTATGGCTCTGGCACCAGTTTGTCGGCCAATGCCACGGCCAGTGCCGCGGCCGTCGTCAATACCGCCAATAGCGAAACCCTGACGATTGCCACCGACGCCGACGTCTCTGGTGATAGCTTCAGCATCTCCGTCGCTGGCAGCACGGTCAGCTTCAATGCCGGTGATATCACCGGCGACCAGGATGCCGCTGCGTTGGCGATCAACAACGCCATCAACGCGCTTGGTCTCGAGGGCGTCTCGGCCAGTGTGTCGACCAACGTCGTGACGATCTCGTCGACCCGGGCGTTCGAGGATGTTTCCCTGACCGCGTTGAAAAACGGCGCCGGCACCGGTGTGACTCTTTCCGCGTCCGAGATTGGCGAGCGGGCAGAGAACATCGCGTTCTCGGCATCCGCCAACGTCAACGACGGCGACGGCTACCAAGTCACCGTCGGGTCCGATACCTTCACCTATGTCGCCGGTCCGGGCGAGAATATGGAAGACGTCGCGCGCGGCCTGAAGGCGGCCGTCGATGCCGGCGGTCTGACCGACATCACCACTGCCGTGGCCCAGAACGGCTCTGGCCAGTGGCAGCTGAAGGTCGACAACGATGGCTCCAGCCTTGCGTTCAGTGTCGTCGGTGCCGCCGACGGTACGGCCTCCGGCGGCCTTTTCGGCCTGGGCGGTATCGATGTGACGACCAACAGCGGTGCGGACGCAGCACTTGGCAACATCGAGACGCTGATCCAGACCTCGATCGATGCCTCGGCCTCGTTCGGCTCCGACCAGGGCCGGATCGACACCCAGGCCGATTTCGTCAGCAACCTGATGGATTCCATGAAAGCCGGCATTGGCTCGCTTGTCGACGCCGACATGGAGGAGGCCTCGGCCAAGCTCCAGGCGCTGCAGGTGCAGCAGCAGCTCGGCATACAGTCGCTGTCGATTGCCAACCAGGCGCCGCAGTCGGTGTTGTCGCTCTTCCGGTAAATCCGGGCACCCGGGGCGCGGGAATTCGCGCCCCGGGGTCTTCTACCCCATTTCCCTCTAGACCCCGGAAGGACCCGACGTGAACGCTCTCGACATGGCCCGAACGGCCTATTCTTCAACGACTCGTACGATCCGGTCGCAGCAAAGCACCGAATACGAGGTCTTCGCCCAGATCACCGGCAGTCTGAAGGACGCCGTAGCCAAGGGCAAACCAGGTTTTCCCGCGCTCGCCAGCGCGCTATCGGACAACCGTCGACTCTGGACGCTTCTGGCCAGCGACGTGGCCGATTCCGACAACGGGCTGCCACAGGCGCTGCGTGCCCAGATCTTCTATCTGGCGGAATTCACCCTGCAGCACAGCGCCAAGGTGCTCGACGGCAGCGCAAATGCGGATGTGCTGGTCGAGATCAACACCGCCATCATGCGTGGTCTGCGCCAGCAGCAGGAGGTCGCGGCATGAGTGGTCTTGTTCTGAAACTCGGACCCAAGGAGCGGGTTCTGATAAACGGAGCGGTGATCGAAAACGGTGACCGCCGCTCGCGCCTTTCGATCGTCACGCCCAACGCCAACATCCTGCGTTTGCGCGACGCGATCCACCCCGAAGAGGTGAACACGCCGGTGCGGCGGGTCTGTTATATTGCGCAACTGGTGCTGTCTGGCGATGCGGATCCAGACGAGGCGAAACTGCAGCTTCTACGCGGTATCGAACAGCTCAGCCAGGCGCTCACAGACGCCGACAGCCGCGCGCATCTGACGGCAGCGACGGAGGCGGTGCTCGAAGCGCAATACTATCAGGCGCTCAAGGCTCTGCGTGGACTCTTGCCGCGCGAGGACCGTCTACTGGCGGCGCGGGTGCAATGAGCTTTCAGCCGGTCATCCCGCTCGGCGGCTATGCCGGCTGGACCTTCCTGCAGCGCACGCGCGAGACCCAGCAGCAGGCCTTTGAGGCCTCTCCACAGCTCGCGCGAAACGTCAGCTATTTCGAAGAGAATATCGGCGCGGTGCAGACCGCCGAGGAGCTGGTCAGTGACCGCCGGCTCCTGAGCGTCGCGCTCGGCGCCTTCGGACTCGATGACGACATCAACAACAAGTACTTCCTGCAGAAGGTGTTGGAGGACGGCACGCTCGACCCGGCGGCGTTGGCGAACCGGCTGTCGGACAAGCGCTACCTGGCCTTTGCCGAGGCATTCGGGTTCGGCGATTTCGATACTCCGCGCACGGTTCTCTCTGATTTCCCGGCCGAGATCACCAGCGCCTACAAGGAGCACCAGTTCGAGATCGCGGTTGGCAATCAGGACCAGAACATGCGCCTGGCGATGAGCCTGGAGCGAAGCTTGACCGAGATCGCCGGCAAGGACACGACCGACGATGGCCGCTGGTATTCCGTGATGGGTGACCCGCCTCTGCGCACCGTGTTCGAAACCGCTTTGGGACTTCCGACTTCCGTTGGGGCTCTGAACCTTGACCAGCAGCTTACGACCTTCCGCGACAAGGCCCGCGCGCGATTCGGTGACGCCGAGGTTGCGCAATTCGCCGATCCGGTGAAGCGCGAGGATCTGGTCCGGACCTTCCTGCTCCGTGCCGGAGCATCCGCCTCCGTCGCCGGGACCTCACCGCAAAGCGCGGCACTCACTCTGTTGCAGAGTGGCGGAAACGCAGGTGGGATCATCAATAGCTTGCTATAAAAGCCAGCCTTCAAGACCGATCTGTGCTTGAAGGTGACGTGCTGACCTTCAATGAACAGCTTGTGCAGATCAGTCCTACGACCGGCCTGCAAACCTGACTTTACCCGATCGTGCCGGTCTCTCCACGAGTAAACCGAACTCCGCGCGCCCGGCAGTTGGTCAGCCCTATCCATTCTCGTTTTGAGGCGTGGATTCGGACTCTGCCTCGTCCTCTGCTTCAGGCAAGCATTTTCGCAGGCGCAGGAAACTTTCGGCAATACCATTGGGTTCGCGGGCGGCGAGGAAGGCGTCAAGTTTGGGGAAGGCTTCGATCGCTGCATCGATGGCAGGATCGCTACCAGCGGCGTAGAGCCCCGCCTGGATCATCATCTCGGATCGATCATAGGCGCCGAGCAAGGCGCGGGCCTCTACGATCATGGCGTTCTCGGCATCCGTCGCGGCGTCGGGCAGCGAGCGGGAGACAGAGCGCAACAGATCGACCGCCGGAAATCGTCCGCGCTCGGCGATCTTGCGGTCGAGCACCACATGGCCGTCGAGTACACCGCGCAGGATGTCCGCCACTGGTTCCTCCATATCCGACCCGGCGACCAGAACGCTGAACACGGCGGTGATGTCGCCAGAGGTCTCTGTTCCCGGCCCGGCCCGCTCGCAGAGCGCGGTGATCAGATGCGTGGTCGAGGGCGGGTAGCCGCGCAAGCTGCCAGACTCGCCGGCGGCCAGCGCGACCTCTCGATGAGCGTCGGCGAATCGGGTCACGCTGTCGGCGAGAAACAGAACCTGGCGACCGAGGTCGCGAAAGTGCTCTGCGATCGCCATCGCGGTCCAGGCGCAACGGCGGCGCACCATGGGCGAAGTGTCGGACGTCGCCGCGACCACGATCGCGCGCCGCATTCCGGTGGGACCGAGGATACGATCGACGAATTCTCGCACTTCGCGCCCGCGCTCGCCGATCATCGCGATCACAACGATGTCGGCCTGTAGCCCCAGCGTCAGGCGCGCCAGAAGCGTCGTCTTGCCCACACCGGAGCCGGCAAAGAGCCCGACGCGTTGCCCGCGCACGATGGGCAGAAGCGTGTTGAAGACGGCCATGCCGGTCTCGAGCCGTCGCCCGAGCCCGCGCCTTTCGGTTGGGTTCAGGGGCTCCCCGCGCAGGGGTCTCGGCATCTTGCCTCGCAGGATCGGGCCCCCGTCGAGCGCCTTGCCGAAGGGATCGATCACCCGGCCGATCCAGCTGTCGTCGGGCGCGACGCGGTTCTGACCGACGAGCACGACGCGGTCGCTGATCTGTAGCCCCTCGGCGGCGCCGTCCGGAAGGATGGTCACATGTTCAGGCGTCAGGGTCAGGATCTCGCCACGCACCGAATTGCCATGGGCGTCCGGCAATTCAACCAGATCGCCAAGCGCCGCGACGTCCGAAAGCCCCGTCACTGTCACCGTGCCACCGCCCAACGCGCTGATCCGGCCTACTGGCCGCACGGGCCGGACATTGGCGATTTCGGCGGCAACGGCGTCCAATCCGATGCTCATCGAGGGATCCTCCACTCTTCTGAAAACCGTTTCTAAACGAATCGGGGTTAAGCCAAGGTTGAACCGATCGTGGGAGAAGCCCCGATGACCCGACCGTTAGAGATTTTCAGCATGGCGCAGGCGATGGCGCAGCACGCTGCCGCCCGCCAGGCGACCGTCGCCGCCAATGTCGCGAACGCCGACACGCCGGGCTACCGCGCCCAGGATCTCGCCCCGTTTTCGGAAACCTATCGAGCAGAAAAACCGGACACGGGGCTGCGGGCGACACGCGCGGGGCATGTGATGGAGGGCGAGGCGCCCAAAAGCTTCTTGCGGCAGATTGACTTGCCGGGCCCCTCGGCGCCGAACGGCAACACCGTTTCTCTGGAAACCGAAATGGTGCGGGCGACCGAAGTGCGGCACCAACACGAGATGGCGCTCGCCGTCTACAAGAGCGCGCTTAACGTGCTGCGCACCAGCCTCGGGCGCGGGATGTAAGGGGGCAGCATGGGCGATCTCTTCAACACACTTTCGGCTTCGGCAAGCGGGATGCAGGCACAAGCCGAACGGCTGCGCCACGTCTCCGAAAACATCGCCAATGCCGATACTCCCGGATATCGGCGCAAGATCACGTCGTTTCAGCAGATGGTAGAGGCCGGACGGGCCACGGGGCTGGTGGAGACCGGCAATCTCAGGCTCGACCAGCGCGAGCTTCCGCTGATCCACGACCCCGGCCACCCACTGGCCGACGCCTCCGGCCACTACGCCGGATCCAATGTCGACCTTGTCGTCGAAATCGCAGACGCGCGCGAAGCGCAGCGCAGCTATGAGGCGAACCTCAGGATGTTCGACCAGGCCCGTCAGATGTCGACGCGCCTGCTTGAATTGCTGCGCAAATAGGAGGACCCAGAATGGATCTTTCGTCGACCCTTGCCGCCCAGGGCTATGCGGCCACTCGTCCGGCCACCGCGCCGAAGCCGACACCGGACGAGGCTACTGGCGGCAATGCCGCGCAGTTGGCAAAGGACTTTGCGGCAACCCTGAAGCATGGCGAAGAAACCACCCTTGCCTCAATGACCGGCGGCGCCGATCCGCATGCCCTGGTGCAGGCGCTGGCCCAGACGGAACTGGCGGTCGAAACCGCCGTGACCGTGCGCAACAAGGTCGTCGAGGCGTATCAGGAAATCCTCCGGATGCCGGTCTAGCCCCATGATGGATGAGATCATCTTTTACGACACGCTGCGGTCGGGCTTGTGGATTTCGGTGATCATCTCGACGCCGATTCTGCTGGTGGCGCTGGTCGCAGGCCTTGCGATCGGCCTCTTCCAGGCGCTGACCTCGGTGCAGGAAATGACTCTGACCTTCGTGCCCAAGCTCGCCGCGATCGTCGCGGTGTTCTGGGTCTCGATGAGCTTCATGACCGAGACGCTCACCACCTTTTTCCAGGGCCAGATCGTGCCCCTGATCGCGGGTGGCTAGAAGATGGATAGCCCCGGATATACCTCGCTGACCCGGCAATCCGGCCTTCTGCGCGAGATGCAGGCGGTGGCCAACAATATCGCCAATATCTCGACGACCGGGTTCCGGCGCGAGGGGTTGATGTTCGCCGAGCATGTCGCCGCGCTGGAACCGGGTGAGCCATCCTTGTCGATGGCCAATGCCTCGGCGCGTCACACGGATACCGAGCAGGGGCCGCTGACCCAGACCGGCGGAACCTTCGACTTTGCGATCGAGGGCGACGGGTTCTTCATGCTCGAAGCCGCCGACGGCCTGCACCTGACCCGCGCCGGCAGTTTCACGCCCGGCGCCGAAGGGGAACTGATGGCGCCCGATGGTGCCCGGCTGCTCGACGCCGGCGGCGCGCCGATCTTCGTCCCGCCCGACGCCCGTGACGTCTCGCTTGCCGCCGATGGCACGCTCAGCGCCGATGGCAGGCCGCTGACGCAGGTCGGGCTCGTCACACCTGCCGACGTCAATGATCTGACCCGCACCGAGGGCGTGCGCTTTGCCGTCAAGGGCGATGTAGAGCCCGTCGAAGGCGCCGTGATCCTGCAGGGCTTTGTGGAGAACTCCAATGTCGACCCTGTGGCAGAGATCGCCCGGATGATCGAGGTCCAGCACGCCTATCAGATGGGTCAGAAGTTTCTCGACCGAGAGGATGAGCGCATCCGCGCCGTCATCCAGACCCTCGGCCGTTAAAGGAGGACCGCCATGCGCGCCCTGAAAATCGCAGCTACCGGCATGAGTGCCCAGCAGATGCGGGTCGAGGTGATCTCGAACAACCTCGCGAATATGAACACCACCGGCTACAACGCGCGCCGGGCCGAATTCGCCGACCTGCATTACCAACAGATGACCCGCGCCGGCACGATCAATGCAAATGACGGGACGGTGGTGCCAACCGGCGTGCAGCTGGGGCTTGGCGTCCGGCCGGCATCGGTTACGGTGGCGTTGGCGCAGGGCACGTTGGAGCAGACCGGTGGCGACCTGGATCTCGCCATCGAGGGCGACGGCTATCTTGAGGTCACATTGCCTTCGGGCCAGTCCGGCTACACCCGAGACGGCGCGCTGAAGCGCACGGCGGACGGGCTGATTGTGACCTCGGACGGCCATGCCGTGGTGCCCGACATCGTAGTCCCGGACGATGCGTTGTCGATTTCGATCAACCCGCAGGGCGAGGTCTACGCCTATTTCTCCGACCGAGTGCAGCCCGAGCTTTTGGGTCAGTTCAGCCTTGCCGGATTCTCGAATGCCAAAGGGCTCGAGGCGATCGGGAGCAACCTCTTCACCGAAACAGCGGCGTCGGGCCCGGCCCTTGTCGGTGTTCCGGGAGAAGACGGGCTTGGCACACTGCGGCAGGGGTATCTCGAGGGCAGCTCGGTAGATGCGGTTCGCGAGGTGACCGAGCTGATTGAGGCGCAGCGGGGCTATGAGCTGAACGCCAAGGTCATCACAGCCGCCGACCAGATGATGTCGGCCACGACGCAGGTGCGCTGATGGCGCGGCTGGCTCTGTTCCTAGCGCTAATCGCCGGTCCCGCAATGGCCGAGACGCTGGTCGCCGCCCGCACCGTGCGCAGCCAGGCGATCCTGTCGCGGGCAGATGTCGACGTCATCGCCCAGACCATCCCCGGGTCGCTGACCCACCCAGACGAAGTTATCGGGATGGAGGCGCGTGTCGTTCTCTATGCCGGCCGCCCGATTCGCCCGGGTGATATCGGCCCGCCCGCGATTGTCGAACGCAACCAGATCGTCACCCTGCTCTATCGCCGCGGCGGCCTGACCATCGCCGCCGAGGCGCGCGCCCTTGGCCGCGCTGGTGCTGGTGACATGGTGCGCGTGATGAACCTGGCCTCCCGCAACACGGTCACTGGCCTGGTGCAGATGGACGGCTCCATCACCGTCGGCGGCCCCGACATTTCGCATTTGAACTGAGGAGAGCGGTCATGCGCTTGATGTTGATTGCCGGATTTCTTGCCCTCGCGGCCTGCGGACGGCTCGATGAGGTCGGCAAGGCGCCGGATTTCACACCGACCGCCACCGGCGATGAATACCACGCAATGATCACGCAGCCGCTGCCTGTCTCGCTCGAGACACGCAGCCCGCAGAACGAAGCCTCGCTTTGGAGCCGCGATCGTCGGTCGCTCTTGGGCGACCGGCGCGCGATGCGGCAGGGCGACATCCTCACCGTCGTAATCGAGATCGATGATCGAGCCGAGATCTCCAACTCGACGGCCCGTTCGCGCAGCGGGTCGGAATCAATGGCCGTCCCCGAGTTCCTGGGAATCCCCCAGCGCATCGACGAGAACCTGCCCACCGGCGCCAATCTGGGGTCGGCCGTATCGACAAATTCTTCCAGCGCCTCCGCGGGCGACGGCTCGGTCAAGCGCAACGAAAAGCTCACCCTGCGTGTCGCCGCCACGATCACCGGAGAGCTGCCCAATGGCCTGTTGCAGATCGTCGGTCGGCAAGAAGTACGGGTGAATTTCGAGATGCGCGAGCTCTTGGTGACCGGCTATGTCCGGCCCGAGGACATTTCGCGCCAGAACGAGATTACCTATGACAAGATCGCCTCGGCCCGGATTTCTTACGGCGGGCGTGGTCAGATCACCGATGTGCAGCAGCCGCGCTATGGCCAGCAGATCGCCGACATTATTCTGCCGTTCTGAGGGGCGCGGGCGATGTTGGGCAAACTTATCCCTGTGGTCCTTGCCCTTGTCGGCCTCGGTGCTGGCATGGGCGCCGGGCTGGCCTTGCGGCCGCCGCCAGAGGTTGTGGAGTCCGAAGACGGTCGAACCGTCGAGGCCACGGACTCGCATGTCGCGTCCGAACCGGAACCCGAGGGCGAAGACGAAGATGCCGCGCATGACTATGTCAAGCTGAACAACCAATTCGTGGTGCCCGTGGTCGAGGACGGCAAAGTGGTGTCCCTCGTGGTCTTGTCGCTGAGCCTCGAGGTCGAGCCTGGGCAGACCGCGGCGATCTTCGAACGCGAGCCGAAGATCCGTGACGCCTTCCTCCAAGTCCTTTTCGACCACGCCAATACTGGCGGGTTCAAGGGCTCCTTCACCAACACCACCCGGATGACCGTCCTGCGCAATGCACTGCGCGAGACGGCACAACGGACCTTCGGCCCGACCGTGTCCGACGTTCTCATCATGGATATCGTCCGGCAAGATACCTGACCCGGGCGTCGTCTCACCGCCTAAGCGATTTCTCTTCCAGCTCTCGAAGCACCTGCGCCCGACCGAAAGCCCGGGCGGCCGCCTGGCGTCTGGTTTCTGTCTCGGCCGCGACCCTGGCCTCTTGTATGCTCAGTGCCCGAAGCCTCGCGTCCCGCCAAACCCGCCATTTTGCCGGGGCTCCTGCCAGGTCGGCCGGGGAAGTGCCGGGGTCTTCCGGCCGCGGATGTGGTGCCGACAGAGCAGCGCGCTCCGCCTCGATCCGCCGCCGTGCCTCTATCACTTGCCGCAGATGCAACAGCTCGGTCTCCGAAAGTATCTCGGCCAGGGCTTTCAATCGGCTTAGCTGTCCCTTCACCTGCGGCCTCGCGCCTTGGCCCGCATCGTCTCGGCAAAGCGGATGGCGGCAGCAACCGGACGGTAGTGTTCGGGCCGGATCTCTTGCCCGATCTCCACGCTGGCATGCAGTGCACGCGCCGTTGGTGGATCTCGGTGGATCGGCACGCCGGCTTCATTGGCGCGCTCGCGAATCCGGGCGGCGATTTCGTCGACGCCCTTGGCCACGCAGACAGGAGCTCCGACAGAAGTCCGATCCCATTTCAAAGCCACGGCATAGTGCTGCGGGTTCACCACGATCACGTCCGCCGCGGGCACATCGTCGAGCATCTTGTTCATGGCGATGTCGTAGCCGCGCTGCCGACGCTGCTGTTTCATATGTGGGTCGCCCTCGGTCTGCTTGGTTTCGTCCATCAGCTCCTTGCGCGACATGCGGTTCTTGCGCAGATGCTCGTGGTGCTGGAAAAGGAAATCGACCACGCCGATCGCGGCCGAGATCGCCAAAACGATGGCCAGGAAGACGACCGATAACCGGGCGAGCACGGAAACCGCCATCGCCGGTTCCATTCGAGCCGTCGATACGATCTCGGGCAGGCGATAGAGCAGGAAGAGCCCCAGAATCACCGAATAGACAGAAAGCTTGAACGCGCTCTTGGCGAATTCGAAGAGCCCCGCACGGCCGAACTTGTTCTTCGCGTTCGATAAAGGCGAGATCCGGTTGAGCTTCGGCTGAAGCTTTTCGGGGGCAACTGCAACGGCGCGCTGGGCGATGATCACCAGGAACGCTCCAAGCGCCGGGATTGCAAACCAGGCTGAGAATGGCACTGCCAGCGCCCCGATCAGTCCGGCCGCGAGCGGGGTACCGGTATCCTGAAACCACAGGTCCGACAAGCTGTCGGCTCGGTCGAGCATCAGCGCCAGAGCCCCGCCGATCGCCGACAGGCTCGCCGCGCCGAAGGCGAGCCCGGCCAGCAGGAACCCGCCATAGGCACCCGCGGTGATCAGGTCTGCGGATTTCGGGATCTCACCCTTGCGTCGGGCATCATCGAGCTTTTTCTGTGTCGGTTCGTGGGACTTTTCGGCGCTGTCTTCGTTCTCGCCACTCATCTCGTGGCTCCGAACGGGTTGGCGAGGAACACGGTGAAACCGTCAT
>JAAUYH010181331.1_pt1 | contig 26665 bp, 22 predicted proteins | sample 7278061 | NCBI WGS metagenome assembly JAAUYH01 (sample SAMN14350203, study PRJNA611818) | marine sediment metagenome | isolation source: surface marine sediment (0.6m) | place: French Polynesia: Moorea | collected 2018-08
ACACTTCCATCCAAGGAACAGTTATGATATTCTCCAAGATTCTTACTTGAGCATACCACCCTAGCCATACCTTTCTAGTTTCTAGAAGCTCCTACTAGGAACAGGTCGCACCTCAATATCCCTTTGTTCCTGGTCATGAAATCGTGGGGACAGTAGCTTCAATAGGAGATGCCGTAACTACCTTAAAAGTCGGACAGCGAGTAGGCTTAGGTTGGTACGCTAATTCTTGTATGCACTGTGAATGGTGTATGTCGGGCGACCATAATCTGTGTTTAACCGCAGAAGGTACAATTGTAGGCAGACATGGCGGATTTGCTGAGAAAGTACGAGGTCATCAAAGTTGAGCTGTACCCTTACCAGAAGACTTAGACCCTGCTAAAGTTGGACCCTTATTCTGTGGTGGAATTACTGTTTTTAATCCTATTGTGCAACTGGATATTCAGCCAACAGATAGAGTAGGAGTAGTTGGTATTGGTGGCTTGGGTCACATGGCGTTACGGTTTTTACACGCTTGGGGATGTGATGTTACAGCTTTTTCTACCAGTCCCGATAAGGAAGCAGAAGCTAGAGAATTGGGTGCTAATCATTTTGTGAATTCTCGCGACCCCGAAGCCTTAAAACAAGTCGCCAATTCTTTTGATTTCATCCTTTCTACAGTCAATGCAGACCTAGATTGGGATACTTATCTAGCTGCGCTGCGCCCTAAAGGAAAGTTACATTTAGTAGGTGTCATTCCTAGTCCTCTATCAGCCCAAATTTTTCCTATGCTTGCAGGTCAAAAAAGCATTTCTGCTAGTCCTCTTGGTAGCCCTGCTACGACGGCTAAAATGCTAGAATTTGCAGCTAGACATAATATTGAACCCATTACAGAAACTTTTTCTTTTGACCAAATTAATGAAGCTATGGAAAAACTCCGTAGTGGTAAACCTAGATATCGTCTGGTATTGAAACATTAGTTGAAAAATGGCGATCGCTTTTGGCAGAGAACAGGCGATCGCATTTTTAATTATTCTTCTGTTTCTTCCCCTTCTTGTAATTTAAAAGCACTAATATAATCCCGTACTACTCTTTCAAAGAATAGTGGTGAGGGTAACTTTGTCCATTCATTAAAATGACCATAACCATAGCGTAGAGATTCAATAAAGCCAGCAATATTATCTGGGTTATCTTCTTGTTGGAGTAGCGTAACTACAATTTCTAGAGGATTTGGGGTTGCCCATTGATCTGTGTATGGTTTTTGTTTTTGTACTATTTTAATTTTTAATCCAGCTTTATTAGTAGCTTGTTAATAGCTATCTTTGCCATTTTTATCTGTTACTTTCACTCTCAAAAGTTTATCTTGCTCTACTTCTCGATAGCAGCTAGCACCTCTTTGTTTTTGATGTAATGTATTGTGACCAATAGAAAGATATGGAACACAACCAGTTTTATTTTCTATATCTAGCTTATATAATCCAGTGGTACTAGACGGGGCTGAAATTTTCATTTGTTTATTTTTATCTAATTTTAATTCATCTTTAGTTCTAGTATCATCTAAGAATGTCTCTGCTAAATATTTAACTTTATCTTCGATAATTCCTGGGGCTAAATCTTGTCTGATCCGAATAATTCTTGCTCCTTGCCAATTTTTCTGCATATTTGTTTGTCCATTAATATCAATATTTGTAGTATTCATTCTGCGATCGCTTAACCAGTTCCAAAGTTGTACGCAATTGGAAGAGTCAATCATAACAACAGGATTGTTATTTTCTTTTACTGAATTGGAAATAATCTTTTCTACAAATTCTTGAAAACGCTCATGGCGAAGATATTTATTATTTTTATCTGTTCCTAGAGATACAGGAGAAATAACTGCTATATCAAACAGTGTTTCATTAAATGGTTTCCAAGCAGTTATAACAAGATTTTTTGTTTTAGAATTTTCATAACAACAACAGATTTCACTTAGCCCTGTTTCCACATTAGTTTTAATTGCTATAGGGAGAAAAGTATTTTCAAGCCTTCCTCTTTTTCTACCACCATTTTTACGTTCTATAGTAATAGCAATAATTTCTTTGGGTCTGTTTTTGGGTTTAATATTTTTAAAGTATCTGTCAACTTTTTCTTTTATCCCATCTATACGACCAGAATGCGCCCAGAGTAAATCTTTAATGGATGATTGAGCAGGAAAAATAAAATCTGATAGGTTAACGTCTCCTGTATCTTTCCAAATTGAAGGAGGAATAATAAACTGTACGCAAGTACGACCAATAGAAGCCAAGGCTTTGCGAGTTGAAGGTTTATTAACTTTATCATCATCAAATGTCTTATCTTCATTCTCAGGATTAGGATAACATTTTCTCGCCATTACTAAACAAAATTTTGGGCGTTTTATTTTGGCAACTTTTTCTGCGATGTCTCTCCATGCTTCAATTCTTTGTTGCGATCTTTCTTGATTGTTCAATTCTCTTCCTGGTAATTTATTTTTAGCTCCATGAGTATTTTCTGGAAGTCTTGACCACTGAATTTCTATGCTGTTTCCCCAGAGGATATTGATAATTGTTTGCAGCAGTTTAAGACTATATTGATTTTGATTTTCATGAAAAATAATTAGTAACGGCTTTTGCGCTGGGTATAAACGCTCAACTGCTTCTTTATTGAGTTGAATCAACTGTTTGAGTTCCTCAGATTGGTCTAGATTTTTACTATTGAAACGAAATAGTTTCAGTCCTTTTTCACTTAGATTAAAGCCAAAATGCTTTTCTAATAATTCATTGATTTCTGCATCTGTTTTTTTACCCAGATATTTAGGAGTAAAGTTACTAATATTAGGATTATCTAAAAACTCTACAACAGCATTCAACAAAGTTGGTTTATTAATTTGTTTGCTGGCAGCATCAACATCATCTTTATCTTTTTTAGAATGAGTTATTTTGACTTTACTATAACTATCAAAAGGTTTTATTCCTTGAGGCTTTAAAATTTTCTCGATCGATCTAAAAGCTTCTAGTTTATCTTTTTCGGGGACACCAGCTTTAATATCATGGGATTGATTTGAATCACTATCACTATAAGTCAAAACAACTTTACAATCATCGGTATTCGCTGCTCCGTTTGCAATTTGTTCGCCATTAAATTTCTCTAATGGTAAATTTAATTCCCTTTGTAGAACAGAAAAAGAACTATCTGGTTGCCATTCCCATTTATCAGTATTGGGAATTGGACGGCGATTTAGTTTAAAGTTAAAAATACGATCTTGATGATTCTTAGAAAATATATAACCATTAATACTATTAGGACTATAACCATCTTCTTTAAGACTACTAAGCCAACGTCGCTTAGAAACATCTAGTGTTAATAATGGTTGATGTAGTGAGGGATAAGTAACAAGCTCAAACTCTATATATAAGCTAAATAGTCCTTTATTATCTATTGAAATAGAATCTGTGAACAATTTTACTATTCCTGAAGTCATACCTCCTTGACTGGTAATAATGCGCTTGATTTTTCCTAATCCTTGAAAAATCTCATTACCTGAAACTAATCGGGCTATATAGTCAGCAAATTGCGGAAAAGATAATTTGTCTTTACTTTGGGTTGTACCACTATCTTTATCCCAACCCCAAGGAAATATTTGAGATTGAAATGGTTTGATAGATAAAAGTTTATTTTCTTCTTGTAGTTCTCTTAATCTTTCTATAGCATCTTCTGAAACGCCTTCTCTTTGACCATAAGGTACAAGATAGGTTTCTATCCAATCATTAAGAATTGGTTTTAAAGCTTTTATAATCTTCTCTAGTTTTCCCTGGTTAATATAAGCAAAAGGCTCTTGTTTTCGCTGCTTAACTGTGTAACTATTTAATCCTATATCAGGCACAATACGAGATATATTTGATAATTTAAACTCTACTAACCCTCTCAGAGAAGCATAAGGTAAATTTTTAATTTCTTTAACGTCTTCATGTACTTGAGAAAGGTTAGCCAAGGCTTCTTTAGTCCAAGATAAAGTAAATCCGTTAACTGTAACAGGTGATAAGTTATCGGGAACGGTAAAAGCTAGTGTAATTGTCTCTAAAGTTTTAGCTTGACCTAATAAAATGTATTTTTTAATAGGCGGTAATGCTAGTTTATACAGTTTATCTTGAATCAATAGAGCAGAAAGAATAATATTTATTGGTTCGCTAATATTGTTCATGCTGTTTGGCTTAAAATGTTCTACTTGAGTTACGTTCAATTCTTGAGATGTAGTCATGATTGGTTACATATCATATAAAGGGTCATAATCTTCAAAGTCGTCGTCTTTGTAAACCGAATCTTCTGACTTAAATAAATTTGCAGGGTAAATCACCTTGTCAATTCGTCTTAAAGGTTCGAGAAAAGCACCATAAAGTTCTTGATATATCTCTCGAATCGTGGAATCGGGATGGGTTACACATTCTTCTAAAATCACGCGCATTTGTACTAACATACTGTCGCGAGGAGAATCGGGCTTACCTCTAGCTGATTGGGGAGCCCAGGCTGCATCAACAAAATAGACTGATACAGGACGAGCATTTCTCATACCCCGTCCAATTGTTTGTAATATGGCTACCATTTGATTGGCAGTAAAGGGTTTAAATAGTTCAGCACCTAATCTACTAGCCATTAGTGGCTCTTGTAGTAGTCTTCTGGTGTCTCGGTAAATGTTGGCTCGCGCCTCATTCCAAGTTTGGTATATCTCTGTTAATCCGAATGCTGATGAAAATGTAACGTGATCGAATTCTTGGGTGGCACGTCCTGCTAAACTGTATAAAAGTTGAGTATCATCTGTTGTTGGATGAGGACGAGTTAGGAAATATATCGAACCAATTGCAGCATCTCTTTTTCTAGCACCTTTGGTAAAAACAATATTGACCCCACGACCTATTGTTACCATTGCAAAGATAATCAAGTCACAGGTGTCATCATCTCCTAAAGCTTCGCATTGAGAGGTTGTTACGTAATCAGAGGGTTTTTCACCTTCTTTGAGGTAGCGCACAACGGCTTTAGTACGTCTGCCGATTTCTCGGTAGTTGCGATCTAAATATTCTTTGATATCTCTTACTTGTTGATAACTATTAACGACAAAAGCAGCTTTGCGACGAATACCATCTCTGACATCAAAGTTTCTAATAGCTTTATTGACTTCAGATAGATCGCCATTTTTTACTAATTCATCAACCATTTTCAAAAGATTGCGATTTCTTAATTCTCCAGCACCGCTATAGCGCAATGGTTCATTATTTCTTTCTTTATCTTTGAAACATTGAAAATAGTATCTACTTGGCTCTATTTCTGCTTTTTTTTCTTCTAACTTAGGTTTTAATAAATAATTAGGATAAACATCAATATGATAAGCAGGACTAGCTTCTAAATAAGAAGTAGCTGAAGTCATTAAAATTGCTGGTGCATCTTTTCTCCCATCAGCTTCTAACAAACGATCAAATCGGTGCATTAACATTCGAGGCGCACCAACAAAAGTGATATAAGAAAGAGTAACATTACTAGAATTGTTGCGATTAGTACCAGCATTTTTAAAATTATATTTAACTCCAGAAAGCAATCCAATCAGATTTTCAGGAGTAAATCGACGTAATTGATCGGAAAGAGGCGGATTGACAATTGGCTCTTTAATAAGTCCCTCTGCAACCATTGTTCTAGTTTCAGGGACAGTCCGTTGATAGCCTAAAATTACCCAAGTAATACCTACTAAAAAAGGGATGGCATCGCGAGTAAGATGGGGTGGTTGGCTATTGGGAAAACAGATATTCAGGAATAAGTTAGCGATCTTTTTGAGAATATCGTCTCGTTTTTTGACCAAATTTTCTGCAAGATAACGCCTGAAAAGCCCAATAAGTTCCTTCCAGTTAGCGTCAAGTTGATTTTTATCTATGCCTAAAGTGCGAGAACATAAATCCTGTTTCAAACTTTTTTTGGGGGTTTCTGTACCAATGCGGTCATAAAATGCAGTGTAAGCAGCAGTTGACCAAAAGTCCCTAAGAGCATGAGTTTTTGTAAAACCTTGTTGAATTTCTGCCGTATTAGCCCTATCTCTTTTGCAATAAGCTTTATTTTCTTCAAATCCTTCTAATATTTCGGTGATTATTCGCGATACTGTTAATAATTTCCCTTCAAACCTTTTTTTCAATCTGGGATGAATATTTTGCAGTAAGCTAACCAAAGAAGTATTATGGTTGCCAAACTCAGCCATATTGCGACTGTAAAGTTCAATAGTTCGGTCTGCTAATAGATATGTTTTGTTTCTGGCTAAAGGATTATGAACTTGCTCTAAAATAATGCGGTGAATGGAATCATCTGCACCAGAAAGATTTAATTTTGCTACTCCATATTCATCTAAATTAGACTGAACCATATCTGCTTCATCAAAGATAACTAGATCGAAGGTTCGAGCCATTAATTCAAAGTAACGAATTTCCTCATCGATCGCCTGATAAGGTACATTGGTATCTATTGACCGAATATGTCCCACCCAAATATCGGCATCAATTAAGTCTCGCGGTGCTTTATTCCTGCCACACATTGTCCAGAGAGGACAAAGATATTCTTTGATTTTTCCTTGAGGCGAACTTTGTTGAATTTTGTCACAAGGCGCATAGCCATAACCCCATAGAGAGGTTTCCGCAGTCGAAAAAGCAGGAAGTAAGCAATTAAAAGCAAAAGAGTCTGCACCATCAAGAGTGTAAGCAAAACCTCCTTGTCCTCCAGAAGCAGCAATAGTTTCAGCAATGCGATCACTGTGAGAACGCCTGGTAGTCGGATTTTGACCCACTAGCATTCCCACTTTTACACCATAAAACATTAAGTCAGCCATATATTTTCTGGCAACTTCGATAGAAGGAAAAACTAGCATTACTTTATAACCCTTCCTTCCAAGCCAAACTCCACTTGCCATCAAGATTGTGGTTTTACCAGCACCAGGCAAACCAATTAAATGTTTGATTCCTGATAATTCAATAGTTGCCTGTTCTATTCTTAATCCTTCATCTGCTGCTGGTACTTTTATCTCGAAGTGTCTCAAGCGTGTTGTCCAATTACCCGATCTTCTTTCAGGATGTTCTCGATCTTTTCTGTCCATCTCCTCCGCAATCTGATACAGTTCCTCAATAGGAATAGAAATACTACCCCTTGGCTGTCGATTAAGATTGTGAGTTCGCCTTTCGGCTAAAGGTGCGGTAATAGGAGAGATTGGTAAACGAGTTGAAGTGGCTCGATCTCCTAATGAAATTGCCATTTGTTGCTGAGGATTAGCTACTGTTCGACCGTGAAACTTATAATCTATAGGCGCAGCTAAGATTTCTCTAGCTTTAGTAATATTAGAGTCTTCTAAAAAATCAGTTCTACAAAACTGCAATGTCTCACTATCAATTTCATACACTCCTTGAGTACCATTCCTATAGTGATGATCGTTATATATTGCTACTGCATATTCCAAAGAATTTTTAGTTGCATAATTCAAGGACATCTGACGCAGATTAAAAATTGCTTGTCTTGCTGATTCCAATATGGGTGCATTATAAACACTCTCCATTCCCGACATGACTACAGGAGCATATTCTAAAGATTGAACTCCTACAAATTCTTCCATTACCACGCATAACCAACAAATGCGCTCATTTCCTGTCCAAAAAGCTGGCTGAGGTTTAGCTCGCATAATTTCCCCCCTGTATATTTTTGATAACCGCAGACACAGACATTATTTGTAGGCTTGCTGTCTCACTTTTTTTATCTAATAAAGAACGCAAAGTAGATAAATAGCCTGGACAATCTTCAATAAGCTCATCTGTAATCGCCACAATTCTTGTTTTGTAAAAAATGAGTCCGCCAATACTGCGATTAAGTTTTAAGGCTAGTAATACGGGACTACGATAAGATTTAGCATCTATCCCAATATTGCGATCGCTGATGGCAACATCACACTGGTCTGATTCTGGATATAATTCCGCATCTAAACCATAGGCTTTGGCTTCATCAAAAATAGCTAACTCATCAATAGCAGGTGCAGTCCAATAAGCTAATATTTGGGGTTTGGCTACTAATAATCGTCCGTTTTTAGGGTCTAATCGTTCTCCTATTTTTGGCGGATACTTACTATTACATTGGTAGATTGGACAATAGCCATTAGGATAACGATCTCGATTGGGATGAGGTCGCATTAATGTTCCGCAATGGGTACAACGATTAGCATGATTATCGATTAACCAGACTTCTGGAACGGAATCGAAAAATTCTAATACTGTTTCCTGTAAAGGAGTAAGATTGCTTTCTTGTAAGTAATCTATAAACTCTCTTTCCTTAATAAGCGATCTTCTTCCTAATAATTCTCGTATTGCTGTATAAGCTTGATGTTGTTTTCTTTTTCCTAAACGTTCGGTTGCAGTTCTTATAACTTTGTGTAAACGATATTCAATAACGTTATCTTCGCCATAACCACCAGACTTATCGGCAATTTCAGCACAATCTGCTGTTGGTACTCTTAAATCGCGATCGATTAACGGAACATTTGCAAACTCTAATTCTTGAAAAGTCTTTAAATCCCATTGTGGATCATTTAAACTATACCGACAACGTTCTAGTACATCATGAATGCAAGCAGCACGATCTATTTTTTCCTCTTCTAAATACAAACGACCCAGTTTACACATCGCCGAATGTAATTCTCGTGGTAATTGATCGTCCTGTCTGACAATTTCTCTTCCTGTCAGAACGCGATCATATTGCCTTAAAATACCTTGAGCTAATAAAATTACCGCCTCTTCAGCTAAGGTAAGATTATTTTTACTTTTTTTAGTGAGAAACAAAGATGATTCTTGAATATTAGCCGATTCTATTTTGTTTTCACCATCTCTTTCAGCTAAAATTTGCTGTTCAAGTTCTATATCATTCCACGAAGACAAGACTTCTGCGATCGCTACTAATGTCCAACCTTTTTTTAACAACATTAAAGTAGCTAATCCTTCTAGTATCTGACGAAAACCAAATTTTTGTCCTTTTGGTTGTGATAACAGTTTTCGCGCTCTCCATGAACGAATAGTCCTGACAGTAGGCGATTCAACAGATAAATTTAGTTGCTCTATCTTGCGCTGTAATTCTTGTAAAAGACCTTCTGCTGTACCTTGCCAATCTCGAACATTATCAAAATACATTTTTTACATCAATCAGTGTAAACATCCTATGATGATAACAAGATTTTGGCAAATTATACCGAGTAGGGGACTCCCTGCATCCGCCTTGGGGATACTCAAATTTATTATTTTATTCTTTGCGCTATTCTTTGCCTTCTTCTCCCCCCTTATTAAAGGCAGGGCTGTTTCATTCTCGTAAAAGGTAGATGGGGATTTGGGGATTTGGGGATTTGGGGCTTTTTTTAGCAACAGGGCGGTGATTTTGAGCAAATTAGTTGAACTAGAATTTTGGTCGAGGGACGAATACATCATCATTTAAGTCCAGCTACTAGAATAATTAACTAAAAAACTCAGAGCTTATTAAGGTAAAAATCAGATATTTTGCTTCTATTTCCCCATTTCCCTACTCCCCCACTCCCCTATCTTCCAAAAGAATGAATTTCCCTAACTTTGCAACAGCCCTACCTTATTAAAGGGGGTTGGGGGGGATTCATCTTTGCGCCTTTGCGCGAGATCATACCGTTTCTCACTGATTAGGAAAGAAATCAAAACTTATTTCAAATAGATTAAAAACGCAAAACCCTTATCTTCCCTACACCCTACCATTCCCTAAGTCGACCGCTAATGCGTGAGAATTGATATGATATATCCTATGACAAGGCAACTTACTATTACTCTCTACGCTATAAATTTAGAGCCTACACAATAACGTAAGTTGATGCAATTTTCTTGGTAAACAAATAATCTTTATGACTTCTACTCAATCCGAATCAATCTTATTTCCTATCCTAACTGAAGATTATCTTCATAAACTCATTGATTGTGGTTTAATCATACAACTTGAACCAGGAGAAATACTGTTTCAAGAAGGAAAACCTGCGGATAGTTTTTATGTAGTTCTTGATGGGGAAATTAAAATTACTAAGCAGTTAGGTGCAGAAGAATTAGTAGTTACTATTCATCGTAGAGGAGAATTTACAGGGGATTTAACTACATTAACGGGGGGAATTTGTCCAGCAACTGCTAGCAGTATTAATACTTCCCGTGTAATAAAGTTTGATGATTTTAAAGAGCTATTAAAAACTTGTCCTGATAGTATTGATTTATTTATCCCTGCTTTAGCAGAACGTTCTAAAGATTTAGAAATTAGACTACGTCAGCAAGAGAAATTAGCAGCATTAGGCAAATTATCCGCAGGATTAGCCCATGAATTAAATAATCCCGCAGCAGCAGGGAGAAGAGCAGCAAAACAGCTAAATAGCGCGATCGCTAACCTCCAATCTCAAATGCTTAATCTGCGAGGTAAATACTTTTTTCCTCAGCATTGTCAACTGTTAAAGGAGTTACAAGAAAAAGCCCTAGCAACTATGAACCAAGGGTTACAACTATCTCCTATTGAACAAAGCGACAGAGAAGATGATTTAATTGATTGGTTAGATGAGCAAGGAGTTAATAATAGTTGGGAAGTTGCTCCTACTTTAGTCAGTGGTGGTATAGATAAATCTGGCTTAGAAAATCTGGCTCAATCAATGAATAATGAAGCTTTTAGCGAGGCTTTGCTGTGGCTAGAAGCTACTTTAACTATGAATAGTTTAGTAGGAGAAGTAGAACAAAGTACATCTCGAATTTCTGATTTAGTATCAGCAATTAAAAACTATTCTTATATGGATCGCGCTCCTTTACAGGAAGTAGATCTACACGAAGGAATAGATAATACTCTCAAAATTTTGCATCATAAACTTAAATATGGCATCAATGTTCATAAAGAATACAGTACAGAAATTCCCAAGATTTGTGCTTATGGTAACAAACTTAATCAAGTATGGACTAATCTGATAGATAATGCGATCGATGCTATGGATGGCAAAGGAGAATTAATTATTCGCACCCTTTTGGAAAATAACTGTGTTTTAGTAGAAATTATTGATAATGGTTCTGGTATTCCTTCAGAAATTCAACCTCGTATTTTTGAACCTTTTTATACCAGTAAAGAAGTAGGGAAAGGTACAGGTTTGGGTTTAGATATTTCCCGTCGTATCGTAGTACAAGAACATAAAGGCAATATTCGCTTTAAATCTTTCCCAGGATTCACCAACTTTCAGGTTCGCTTACCAGTTAATTAACCAAAATATTCATATTTGTGGTTTCTAGGGAATAAAGAACATATGTTCTGAAATATAGACCAATGAGGCGATCGCGCGGGTGTAGTTTAGTTCTAATATTGACTAATACATCAACATTAAAATCTAAACTCAAAAAATTGGCTCAATAACTATAAAATCAGGCATTAAACTAGAATTCTCACTCTTCATGCCTGACATAAAATTAAATAATTAGTTTTGTGTAAGCCTATTGATATATGGCTAACAATATGTATTCGAGATGGTTCTAATCAATACCTAGTTGATTACCGCGCTTATATTGCATATATGCAGCAAAAAATAACCCTAATAAAGTAATGAAAATTAGACCTAGCACAATTCCTAACAATAAAGGTTCAATCACTTTACGTCTCCTTATTAATAATTTATTTGTCTTAACATATATATGTTACCTGAATTGACGCTCCCCATAGTTACAAAGTAGGGAAACCTGCCCTCTGAGGTTTGGGCTTCACCTTCATACTGTACTGTTATGACAATAATTTGTACTTGCCTAGTTAAGCTATAAATCTTAAGCTGTCTTATGAAGGAAAATGAATATAAGTAAACATTTTAATCAAAAATCAGTGGATAACCAGTTAATCCAATCTCAATTTTGGAGGCAGCCTGTATTGATTCTGGCTTTAGTGATGATATTAACTCTATCTATGACTATCTTGGGTATCTATTGGTACAAAAATCCAGATCCCTATGTGCATGAAGTATTATCTTTGGAAGGCGATGGAACTAGAGGTCAAGCCATTTTCCAGATAAACTGTGCTGGATGTCATGGTTTACAAGCTCATGGAAGTGTCGGACCTAGTCTTAAGCACGTTCCTCAACGTAAATCTAAGATAGATTTAATTAATCAGGTAACTACTGGGAAAACTCCCCCAATGCCAAAATTTCAGCCTAGTCCCCAAGAAATGGCAGATTTACTCATCTATTTAGAACAACTTTAATAATCAATTTACACTCTATATAAGGGTAAATTCCTAGTGGTTTACTCTGATTTTTTTTTTCAAAATCTTTCTACACTACTGAGATAGATAGGTTCAACTCTAATTGCTACTATATTGGCAGGACGAACAACCATATATTCCCCCTGAATGTTTTTAATTGGTACACTAATAAAGTCTTGAGAATCTGATTTCGGTATCAGATCACTGCTATACCATTTTTGAAATTCTTGTACTGTACTAAATCTTACTTCTTCTTTATGACCACCAGATAAAAAAAGATGGATTGCGTATTCGTCAGGTTTTCTGGGCATGATAGAACTAGGGGTTTTTAAGTTTTTATTCGATAAATTTCAACCTTATAGTTCCCACAAATCACCTATAAAATATAGCCCTATAAAAGATACAGTAAACAACATTAATACTACACAGCTCTGCTCCAAAAATCACCAACTAATAAATTAAATTTCTTAATAAACTTAAGGAATTTAAAGATATATAGTCATTCCAATTAATTTTTGTATTACGAAAACATAATAATCAAGCTTTTTCTACCAAATATGTAGGGACGTAGCATACTACGTCCCCACATGATAAATCATCTGTTTTTTATTGAAGGTGGTTATACTTTCGGTTACTAATACCTACTCTTTTGGTTCATTTCCCTTATTGGGAGACTGATTATACAAAGCATCTAACTTTTGACGCGCATCTTCCACTGAAATAGAACGCATCACTAATAATGGCTCATCAATTTTTTTCCCCTGATTGTCTAATAACTCAGGATGCACTTTGCCATAGTTGTTTACTTGATTTCTCAGTCTAGAATTCTGAGAGGAAGAAGATTTATTATAGTTTTGAGGATAAACTCTTTGGGTTTCTGTGCTAAGGGTGATGAGACTGCGGACTAAATTAGTCACTGCTAAAACAGCAATAATAGTAAAAGCTAAAATGTAGATTAGGTGTAACATTACTAAACTCCTATTTATTGTCTTTCTACTGAATGAAAATCTAAAACTAATTTGATACGGTTCTAGTTAATTATCATGAAGTTGCTCATTGAGATTTATTACTGGATTGTCGCCATCTTCTAGCAACATCCCAGCATTCTGCAACTAGTTGATGCCAAGGGATAAGCATTTTAAAATCGATTCCTATTTCTCCTTCTGTAGCTTTGAATAGCATTTGAGCAGCAGTTACCTGTTGCTGGCTATATTTGATTCTTTCTAAAAGTTCCGCTTGTTCTTGTTCTGAATAGAAAGATAATTTTTCCGACTCCAGTAAAGTCCGAGAGCGAGTGAACCAGTACTGGAAGTCTTCTAGTAATGGCTCTAGAACTGTTTTTAAAAGGTCTGTTTCTTGAGGTTGCTTGGGGTACATGAATAATTATAAAAGAGTTTATTATTACAATACATATATTAGCGTTTTTTACATTACTTAATAAAACTTATGATTTTTTAATTTTTTTTACAAGAATCTTATCCCTCAATCCTTATCCTTCATTGGTTGAGGGGGGAAGCCCGCTTCTAGTTTAGTAGTTCAAAAAAACTAATTTAAACTTATATTAAGTGCTATGGTATGAGCTAGTTCCAAATTTCAATAATTAATTCAAAAATAATGCACGCTCTTTCAATCCCTACTTGGATAGTTCATGTTTCTAGCGTCATAGAATGGACGGTTGCAATTTTACTGGTGTGGCAATATGCAGAAGTTACGAAGAACTTGTATTGGAAGGGATTATCTTTCGCTATGTTACCAGCACTAGTAAGTGCGATGAGTGCTTGTACTTGGCATTTTTTTGATAATGATTTGTCTCTTCAATGGTTAGTAACGTTGCAAGCATCTATGACAGTTGTGGGAAATTGTAGTTTATGTATTGCAGCTTGGTTTATTTATTCTAATAGTAAAAAAAATCCCGAAGAAAATAAATAGGTGCTATATATCTTCTGCTTCTTCATAAATTTCATTTATGTTACCAGCGCAGTATAGTTCCTGTAAGTTTTGATGTTTTTCGCGACGGGAAAGCCGACGATACTTTTTACTGGCTAATCTTGGCTCATATTGACTTTTGCCAGACCTTTTTACCTTAAGTTTGAGACTTGATTCTTGATCGGGGGTATTTTGTTGTGCTTTTTGATTGGCGATCGCTTTGTCTAAAAAAACTCGGTAGTATTCATATCTTTCCCAGTCACCTCTTACTACGCAATTCGGTTCATCGCGATGGGAACAGTTATTAAATTGACAGCTACCTTGACTCAGTCTGGTTCTGGCTTCAGGAAAATATAAAGCTAAATCACTGGGGTCACAATCTAAATCGGGTTGATTAAATCCTGGGCTATCTGCTAGTAAACCACCGTCAGGAATATTAAATAACTCCACATGACGAGTTGTATGACGACCCCGTTGTAATTTACCAGATACTTCTCCTACCCTTAACTGAGCAGAAGGAATTAAATTATTGATTAGACTAGATTTTCCTACTCCTGATGGACCGGCTACAACGGCAATTTTTCCCCTTAAACGAGATTTTAAAGGTTCTATGCCCTGATTGTTAATAGCACTAACAAATACAGGACTATATCCCCAAGCTTCCAATCTTTGCTGCCATTGTTGCTGCTGTTGCTGACTAATCAAATCACATTTATTCAGACACAGACATAGTTGCAGCTTAGTTGATTCAGCTTTAACTAGAAAACGACTTAATTGCCAAGGGTCTAAACTGGGTTCTTCTAGAGCAAATACTAGTAGGATAATATCTGCATTAGCTATGGGTGGTCTTTGTAGTTCTGTGTTTCTAGGCTGGACTTTAGCGATCGCACCTCGACCATCTTGCCAATCAGGTTCTTCAATGATTACGCGATCGCCTACCAGCACTTTTTGACCAATTTTTTTCAGGCGAGTTCTGCGAGTACAAAGTAAATAATTACTATCAAAATTTACAGCATTTATTTGTTGTTGACTGCTTGGCTCTAAAAGAACCTGATAAAAATTAGCTTGTACTGCTACTACAGTTCCCTGTAATTGATTCTTTTCTCTGGCTGTTTGCTCTAATTGACTCACAGCTTTACTGGCTTACGTACTAACACAGAAAAAAATTCTTGGCGATTTTCCACCGTTTCCAATTGATATCCTTCCATTTTCAAGCTATCTGGTACTTGCTCTATGGGTTCTCCAGCATCAAGCCACACCTCTAGTAGTGAATTAGGGGGCATTTGTTCTAAACGCAGTTTCGTCCTCACAAAATTAATGGGACAAGGAGTACCACGTAAATCCAGAAACCCATCACTTTGGGACTTATCAGGACTATTTAAGTCACTACTCATTTATGAAATAATCCCCCCAAAAATCCTTCTAAACCTCCTTTCCCAATACTTTGACCCTTAATATTTGCCAGTTTTTCTAATAAGTCTTTTTCCTCAGCACTAATTCTTGTAGGAATTTCCACCTTAACCGTAATTAAGTGATTTCCACGGCTGACAGGATTGCCTAACTTTGGTACTCCTTTATTTTCCAGAGTTAAAACTGTATTAGGTTGTGTACCAGCAGGAATCATTATTTCTTCTTTACCATCAACACCATTAACTTTGAGACGACAACCTAAAATTGCTTGTAGATAACTAATGCTAATCTCAGATTTAATATTGATTCCTTCTCTAGTAAATTCTCTATCTGGTTCGACAAATAAATAAACATACAAATCACCTGAAGTTCCACCACGTACTCCAGCATCTCCTTCCGAAGCTACTCTCAAACGAGTTCCATTATCCACTCCTGGGGGAATAGTGATTTTCAGTTTTTTGGTTTCTTGTTTTCTTCCTGCACCATTACAAGCTTCACACTTAGAGTCAATCACCTCTCCTGTCCCATTACAAGTGGGACAAGTAGAAACCTGGGCAAAACTACCAAAAGGAGTACGAGTAGCTCTTTTAACCTGACCTACCCCATTACAAGTAGGACAAGTACGAGATCCTGTACCTGGTTTTGCTCCAGTACCTTGACATACTTCACAAGTTTCTAAATGGGGGATTTTAATTTGTTTTTCGCCACCGAATATAGCTTCACGAAATTCTAATTTCAAATCCAGTCTGAGATCATCTCCTCGTACTGGTCCACTACGACGACGAGAAGTTGTTTGACCACCTACTCCACCAAAACCACTAAAGATAGTTTCAAATATATCGGCAAAACCGCCCATATCACCATAATCAAAGCCAGAGCTTCCTGCACCAGAAGAAACCCCAGCCTCACCAAATCGGTCATATCTAGCTCTAGTTTCTGGTTCTGACAGTACTTCGTAGGCACGATTAACCTCTTTAAAGCGTTCTTCTGCTCCTGCCTCTTTGTTTACGTCTGGATGATATTTACGAGCAAGACGCCGATATGCACGTTTAATTTCTTCCTTGTTTGCATCACGAGATACCCCTAGGATTTGATAATAGTCCCCTGCCATAAATTCTTATTGTTTTGTGTAGTGTCTCAATGGTACTGTAACAAAATAATTTGTATAAAGTCCTATCTTATTACAACAATAACTTAATCTACAACTTCATAGTCATCAAATACTGTTTCATCATCGATTATCCTTCTCTCATCAGAATATTCCTCGATATCTTTGATTAAGTTTTGATTGTTTTGAGTAACGCTAACTACAGCTTTAGCTTCTTTATCTTGATGCAGTCTATCTATTTGTGTGTCTGAACTAGCAATACTAGCATCAATATCTTCAAATTCAAGCATTTGTTCTAATGCTTCTGCTTCACTCAGATTATTTTGTTGATATACATCAGTTCCCACTTGGAGTAGTTTTTGGCGTAAGTCATCCAAAAGAGAATTTATCTTTTCCAGACTGCTTGTCTCACTCTTAAATTCCACATCTAGACGCGCTTTTAATTGATTGATCTCGGATTTAAGTTCTTCTTTAATCAGACTTCCTTGCTGCTCCAGAGTCGATTGGTAATTATAGTACAAATTGTCTGCTTGATTTTTCAATTCTATTATTTGAATACGATGACGGTCTTTTTCAGCGTAGGCTTCTGCATCTTTCCGCATACTTTCTACTTCTGCAGGACTTAACCCTCCTGTATTGGAAATTATTATGTTTTGATTTTTCCCTGTGCCTTTATCTTCTGCTACAACTTTTAAGATACCATTGGCATCCATTTCAAAGCTAACTTCGATCTGAGGAACACCTCTAGGAGCTACTGGAATACCAGCTAATAAAAATTTACCTAAACTCTTATTATCTTTTGCCATAGCTCGCTCTCCTTGGAGAACGTGAATTTCTACTGATGTTTGCCCATCAGTAGCAGTGGAGAAAATTTGAGATTTACTAGTGGGGACTTTGGTATTTTTTTCAATAATTTTCGTAAAAACTTCTCCTAAAGTTTCAATTCCCAAAGATAAAGGAGTTACATCTAGTAGTAATAGGTCTTCTACTTCTCCCCCCAGTACACCTGCTTGAATAGCTGCTCCCAGTGCCACCGCTTCATCAGGATTGACAGAACGGTCAACTTGCATTTGTTTAAATACTGTTTGGATGGATTTTTGTACCGCAGGAATACGAGTTGAACCACCTACTAAAATTAGACGATCAATATCATCGGGAGTCAGTTCTGCATCTTTGAGGGATTGTTTGACAGGTTCTAAAGTTTTATCTATTAGGGAGCGTGCCAACTCTTCAAAATTAGCCCGACTTAGCTCCATTTCTAGGTGTTTGGGCCCTGTTTCATCTGCTGTAATGAAAGGTAGGTTAATGGAAGTTGTAGGAGCGGTAGAAAGTTCTATTTTGGCTTTTTCTGCTGCTTCTCGAAGCCTCTGCAAAGCCATCTTATCTTTTCTCAGATCCACCTGTTGCTGGCTATAAAAAGCTTTAATCATCCAGCGTACAATAACGTTATCAAAGTCATCGCCACCGAGATGATTATTGCCACAAGTTGCTTTGACTTCAAATACTCCGTTGCCTAACTGAAGAATTGAAACATCAAAAGTTCCCCCACCCAAGTCAAAAACTAAAATATTCTGTTCTTGATTTAGCTTCTCCAAGCCGTAGGCTAAGGCAGCAGCCGTGGGTTCGTTAATAATTCGTAATACTTCTAATCCAGCTATAGTTCCAGCGTCTTTTGTTGCCTGTCGTTGAGCATCGGTAAAGTAGGCAGGGACAGTAATGACTGCTTGAGTTACTTCTTCTCCTAAAAAACTTTCCGCATCTGCTTTGAGTTTTTGTAAAATCATAGCGGAAATTTCTTGGGGGGTATATTGACGATTTTGAATTTGAACATCAACAGTGCTGTCTCTACCTTTTACGCATTGATAAGGAACTCTAGAGCGTTCTTCTTCTGTATCATCCCAGCGACGACCAATAAAACGTTTTATGCTGTGAATTGTATTAGTTGCATTAGTGACAGATTGCCGTTTTGCCAGTTGACCTACAAGACGAGTATTCCCTTTGGAAAATGCAACCATACTAGGGGTAGTGCGTCCCCCTTCTGAGTTAGAAATCACTGTGGGAGTTCCACCCTCTAGTACAGAAACACAACTATTAGTAGTTCCTAAGTCAATACCAATAACCTTTGCCATAATTTTGAGGCAGTAATATCAATTTTCTTTGGAATAGATTGATAACAAAAACTCAGATGATAACAAAAGCTTGGACTAGAGAATATTCCTTTATTAAGGGGAACATTTGGCTTCAATTTTGAGCCTGATTAGAACAAGTCTTGATGGACCAGTAAATTATTTCTTCTCAGCTACTGCATCTTCTGAGGTTTGTTGTTTCTCCTCCGAGGTTATCACGGGTTCTCCAGGAACAGCAACTTTAACCATTGCGTGTCGAATGACTTGACCTTCTAACATATATCCCCTTATCAATTGCTCAATTACTGTCCCTTCTGGATGTTCATTAGTTGGTTCTCTCAACATCGCTTCGTGAAAATTGGGGTCAAATTGTTCTCCCTCTGGACGCATAGCAGATACACCGAGTCTTTTAAGACAATCAACTAAAGTTTTATAGACTCCTTGGTAACTGTTATGAATTTTCTGTTCTCCTTCTGTGGATGGTTGAATTTGGACTCTAGCTCTTTCAAAGTTATCTACCACTGGCAGTAATTCAGTGATAACGTTCTTTTTAGACTGTTTTTCCAGATTTTCTTTTTCTTTAAGAGTCCTTTTGCGGAAATTATCAAAATCTGCTGATAATCGGGCATATTGGGCTTTAAAGCCATTGCTTTGCTCAGTTTTCTCCTCTAAGAGCTTTTTTAAATGAGCATTTTCTTGTTGTAGAGTAGCGATAATTGCTTCGTTTTCGAGATTTATTGCAGACGAGTCCCTTTCCAATGTTTCACCTGCTACTGACTCACTAACATCTTTATCTTCTACAGATTCAATATTTTGAGTTTCGTTAATAGTTTCTTGAACTGTATTGCCAGAAGGTATTTCGTTAGAATCAGTTGCTTCTGATGGCACAGTAGGGTTTTCTTGGTTTTCGGAAGGATTTTGCTGCTGCTTCTGTTCGTCAATCATAGGGCATTCAAAATTGTAGTTTTTTAATCAATGGGGAATTTTTCGGCTCGTGAAGAAAGCTCATATTACCACATAGAAAAATTATTGTAATAACTTTCAACTGACAACAATATCACAATAGTTTTCTCTGGTATTGAGGAATATTTTTATCATCTTGTCTGAAATTTTAACAATACTTTGGGGAACACTGGGTAATATCAGGAGAACTATTTATGATTTTATGACTTATTCATCATCTTCTAAATCCACTAAATCTAAAAGAACTAAAGCTCTCGCCCTTCGTAATTATTTTTCTCCTTTCGGTAATAAGTTAGTTGAAGCTGGATTCGTCAACGGGGAGCAAATGCAACAGGCTTTGTTAGAAAGTCGTAAATCTGGTCGTTCTTTAGTTGATATCCTCGAATCAGTTACAGGAGAGGCATTACCTCCTGATCTATTACGCCAATACAAAAAACATCATCTTTTTGAGTTGAAGATTCTCTATGGTGTGGAGTCTCTGGATCCAGAGATTGAAGAAGTTAAAAGCAACATCGCTGGAGAGTTAATTAATTCTCTGATTCCTTTGGACTTGTGTCGTCGTTATCGCATGATTCCTCTAGAGAAGCAAGAAGCTCCACCATCTTTATTGGTTGCGATGGTGGATCCTGAAAACTTGGAAGCGCAGGATGATCTTAATCGAATTTTGCGTCCCAAAGGAATTGAACTGAAGCGGATTGTAATTACTCAATCAGATTATCAAAAGCTGATCGAAGGCTATTTGGATGAACAAGTTAAGAAACAGGAATCTCAAGAGCAAAAAGAAAGCGTTAATGTTGATGTCTCTCTAGATTTAGATAATTTAGATTTTAATTTGGAAGAAGCAGATGATGATGTTGCGGATGACTTGGGTGCTGTTAACGAAGCTCAAGGCGCACCTATTATTAATTTAGTTAATAAAATTTTGGCGAAAGGATTACAGGAAGGAGTATCTGATATTCACGTTGAGCCACAAGAAGAATTTTTACGGGTACGTTATCGCAAAGATGGGGTACTGCAACAAGCGTTTGACCCAATGCCTAAGAAAATTGTCCCTGCTGTAGTAGCTCGCTTTAAGATTATGGCAGATTTGGATATTGCTGAGAAACGTTTACCCCAAGATGGTAAGATTCGGCGGATGTTTCAGGGAAGAAAAGTGGATTTCCGTGTTAACAGCCTACCTAGTCGCTATGGGGAGAAAGTCTGTTTGCGGATTTTGGATAACTCTGCTACTCAGTTGGGTCTGGATAAATTAATTACCCATGAACCTACTTTGGAGTTGGTCAGGGATATGGCACAACGTCCTTTTGGCTTGCTACTGGTTACAGGCCCTACTGGTTCGGGTAAATCTACGACTCTTTATTCGGTTTTAGCGGAAAGAAATAATCCTGGGGTGAATATTAGTACCGCAGAAGACCCTATTGAGTATTCTTTAGACGGGATTACTCAGGTACAGGTCATTCGGGAAAAAGGGATGAATTTCGCCTCAATTCTACGGGCTTTCTTGCGACAAGACCCTGATGTGATTTTGGTGGGAGAAACTAGAGACCCTGAAACGGCTAAAACTGCTATTGAAGCTGCGATGACTGGTCACTTGGTATTAACTACCCTTCATACTAATGATGCTGCTGGAGCGATCGCCCGTTTGGATGAGATGGGTATCGAACCGTTTATGATTTCTGGGGCTTTGGTGGGAGTATTAGCACAAAGGTTAATGCGTCGTGTTTGTAGTGAATGCAAAATTGCTTATAACCCTACCACTGAAGAGTTGGCACGATTTGGTCTATCTGCTTCTAATGGAGAAGAAGTTACTTTTTATAAGGCTAATACTTTAGATGCAGAACAAAAGGCAGAAGCTAAAGCCAATGGTACTCTCTGTCCTAAATGTGGCGGTGGTGGCTACAAAGGGAGGGTAGGGGTTTATGAAGTAATGAAAACTTCTGAAAAAATACAAGAATTAATTAACCAAGGAGCTACTACTGACCGCATCAAAGAAGCTGCTGTGGAAGAAGGAATGATCACTATTTTGGCTTATAGTCTAGACCTGGTAAGAGAGGGTTACACCACTCTAGAAGAAGTGGAAAGGGTAACTTTCACTGATTCTGGTTTAGAAGCTGAACTGAAAGCCAAAAGAAAAAGTGGTCTGATTTGTCGTACTTGTAATGCTCAACTACAGCCTGAATGGTTGGATTGCCCTTACTGTATGACTTCTCGTTTTAGTGACTAAATTTTAATAACAACTAATTAATTAAATTACAGGTAACAAAAAATGATGGACATCATTATTGAGGATTTGATGGAACAGTTAGTGGAGATGGGTGGCTCTGATATGCACATCCAAGCTAGCGCACCAGTATATTTTCGGATTAGTGGGAAATTGACCCCTATTGGAGAGGAATTAACTGCTCCTGAATGCCAAAAATTAATTTTCAGTATGCTGAATAATACTCAAAGAAAAGATTTGGAGCAGAACTGGGAATTAGATTGTTCTTATGGGGTTAAGGGCTTGGCTCGCTTTCGGGTTAATGTCTATAAGGAGCGAGGCTGTTATGCTGCTTGTCTGAGGGCGTTATCTTCTAAAATTCCTAACTTCGATCAGTTGGGTTTACCAGAAATTGTACGGGAAATGACCCACAGACCTAAAGGATTGATTCTAGTAACAGGGCCTACTGGTTCAGGAAAAACTACTACTCTAGCAGCTATGTTAGACCTGATTAACCGCACTAGAGCAGAACATATTTTAACCGTAGAAGACCCTATTGAATATGTTTTCCCTAATATTAAAAGTCTGTTTCACCAGCGACAAAAGGGTGAAGATACTAAAAGTTTTTCTAACGCTCTTAAGGGTGCATTACGGGAAGACCCAGATATTATTCTCGTAGGAGAGATGCGGGATTTAGAAACTATTTCTTTGGCGATTTCAGCAGCAGAAACAGGACACTTAGTTTTTGGTACTCTGCACACTAGCTCTGCTTCGGGTACTGTGGATCGGATGGTTGATGTTTTTCCAGCAGCAGAACAAGCGCAAATTAGAGCTATGCTTTCTAACTCTTTAGTGGCGGTATTTAGTCAGACTTTAGCTAAGAAAAAGAACCCCAAACCAGGAGAATTTGGACGAGCTATGGCGCAAGAGATTATGATTGTCACTCCAGCGATCGCAAACTTGATTCGGGAAGGTAAAGCATCTCAAGTTTATTCTGCTATCCAAACTGGAGCAAAACTAGGAATGCAAACTATGGAGCAAGCTTTAGCGAATCTGGTCAAGACTGGAGTCATCGACATAGATGAAGCAATTGGCAAAAGCAGTAAACCAGATGAACTGCAACGTTTAGTTGGTGGTATTGGAGCAACTCAACCGAAAAAACGTCGCTAAAACTACTTTTAAATTTATAGATAACAAATTAATTTACTCAAATTAAGCCGTAGTTGATTCATGAGTGTATATGTAGCTAAAGTCAAAGACAGTTCAGGAAAAATCTTCAAAGAAAAAGTCGAAGCCTCTTCCCCTGAACAAGCCCGCAATATCTTACAGAATAGATATGTTGCAGTAGGAAAAATTACCAAGTCCGCTCTAGACCTAGATTTATCTCAGTTAGAAGTGGCTTTGAGTAAAGTCACAGTCAAAGATAAAGCAATTTTCTCCCGTCAGTTTTCTGTGATGGTTAATGCAGGAGTTGCTATTGTCAGATGCTTGGGTATTTTGAGCGATCAAGCAGGAAATCCCAAACTTAAAAAAGCTCTTTTGGCTATTAGTGGGGAAGTACAACAAGGGATTAGTCTTTCTGAGGCTATGGCAAAACATCCTCAATGTTTTGACGACCTGTATGTGAATATGGTGGAAGCAGGGGAAACTGGTGGGGTATTAGATGAAGTTTTAGAACGGCTTTCCAAACTGTTAGAAGATATTGCCAAACTACAAAACCAAATTAAGTCAGCGATGACTTATCCGATGACCGTAGGATTTTTTGCTGTTGTGGCTTTTTTGGGGATGACTATCTTCCTCATACCAGTATTTTCGGGAATCTTTGACTCATTAGGGGCAGAATTACCAGCCTTAACTAAGTTTATGGTGTGGTTGAGCGACACTTTGAGAAGTTGGAGAGCATTAATTCCTATAGTCATTATTATGGCACTGAGTTTTGCCTTTAAAACTTATTATCAAACTCCAGTGGGAAGACTACAAATTGATGCTTTTATGCTGAAAATGCCTTTATTTGGGGATTTGAATCAAAAATCGGCAGTGGCTCGTTTCTGTCGCGTATTTGGGGTTTTAACTCGTTCGGGTGTACCAGTATTAAACTGTTTTGATATTGTCTGTAACACCATCGGTAATAAAGTTATTGTTAATGCGATACAGGGTGCTAAGAAAGACATTCAACAAGGTGGGATGATTTCTTTAGCAATTCAAAAAGAAAATGTTTTTCCGCCTCTAGCAATTCAAATGATTAGTATCGGAGAAGAAACTGGGGAACTAGATAGCATGATGTCTAAGGTAGCTGATTTCTATGAAGATGAGGTAGAACAAGCGGTTAAGGCTCTTACTAGTATGCTAGAACCAATCATGATGGTGGGAATTGCAATCATGGTAGGGACAATCTTGCTTTCTATGTATTTACCGATGTTCTCGATCTTTGACCAATTAGGCTAATTTGCCAATTTGAAACTAAAACTCCTCTATCTCAAAATAGAGGATTAATAATTTTTTTAATTATGAACATTAAACAATCTGATTATGAAACTCTGTTGGCAAAGTATAGTAGTTGCGATGGGGCAATAGCATTACTAAAGCAATATCGTCCTTATTTGGAGACTCTTCCTAGTACCAGAAGACCAGAACAAAGTCTGATTACAATTCCTCTTCCAGTGGTGAAAATTCGTCAACCCCAGTCTGAGGTAAAGTTAGCTAGCTCTTCTTTGATAGCTACCGCCACTTCTCTACCTTGTGACTTGGGGATATTAATGTGTGACCCAGAATGGAAAATCAAGATGGGTACTGAAATACTAATATTTATCCATCGACCTTATGAAGATTTTTCTGGGTTACTAACTCGTTGGCGACAAACCCAAGTCTATTTAGATCGTGATTATGAATGGATTATGCCCCCTCAAGAGGAGCATATGTTTAGTGAAGCAGCAGAGCAAATACGTCCGTTATTTGTTCTCTTTGAATCGACATTGGACAGAATCAAACAAGGATTAGCTGGTGCAGGATTACCTTTTGTAATTCAAGCAGCAGATTCTTTTATAGAAGAGAACATCAGTTATGGTTCAGAATGTGATATTGCAGAGTAATACAAGGATGAGGGATTTATGTAATTTATTCTGCACACCTACTTATCTATCATGCAATGCTATGATGTTCAGGGAAAGAGGAAGTAAAAATTAAAGGTGTTCCTCCCATAACAGATATATTGACTTTTGTTCCTACTGCTACTGCATTTCCAATGTTAGTTCTAGCGTGTAGTCTTTTTCCTGAAGGAGTTTCTAAACAGTAACGATACTCTCTTCCGAGGAATTGTCTTTCTTTGACCACTACAGAAGAATTATTGTCTGGAGTCATAATAATATCTTCTTGACGTAACATTAATTCTACGCGATCGCTCGATGTGCCACTGGGAGCGCGATCGCATTCTGGTTGGTAGGAGTTCAAACCAATTTCTAATTCTCCTATTTCTGTTTTCCACCGCTTACCCTCTCGTTTAGCAGGGATAAAGTTGGCTTGAGTGACAAATTCTGCGACAAATCGAGAACTAGGCTGAGTGTAAATTTCTTCAGGAGTTCCTATCTGTTCTATCTGACCCTTCCGCATGACAGCAATTTTATCGGATATGGCTAGGGCTTCTTCTCGATCATGGGTTACAAAAATAGCAGATGTTCCAGCAGCTTTCAGAATGCGTCTGATTTCTTCTCGAAGGCGATGGCGTACTTGAACATCCAAATTACTTAGAGGTTCATCTAAAAGTATTAAAGCTGGTTGAGGTGCTAAGGCTCTTGCTAGAGCTACTCTTTGTTGTTGACCTCCTGATAGTTCATGAGGATAACGCTTTCCTAATCCTGAAAGCCCAACTAAATCTAGAACAAAATTGGTTTTTTGCTTAATTTCAGAGTTTGATAAGCGATTAATACCTTTGAAATTTTTTCCTTTTAAACCAAAGGTAATATTTTTTTCGACAGTAAGGTGAGGAAATAAAGCATAGTCTTGAAAAACCATTCCAGTATTGCGCTTTTCTGGTGGAACGGTCATAAAGCTATTGCTTACTACTGATTCTTTTAGTATAATTTCTCCTTGAGATACTTTCTCAAAACCTGCCACTATTCTTAAAAGAGTGGTTTTCCCACAACCAGAAGGACCTAATAATCCTAATAGTTCTCCTTGTCCCAAAGTCAAACTCACATTGTTGACTGCTGAGAATTTTTGAGCCGTAAATTTTTTAGTTATATTTTTTATTTGAAGAATGGGGGATGATTCCATAGGATTACACTTACCTTAACCAAAAATATTAGGAGATAGTCTTAGATCGGGCTGGTACTTTTTAAGAATTGTTCTCAAAAACTATGAAATACTATAACATTAATCTCTCAAGATAAAATTGTCCATAGTTGTTCAATTTAGACAAGTTTTTAAGACTTGATTGTAGAACACAAAATGTTGTATTATATCAAGAGCCAAAACCAAGCTTTCATTAAAAGAATAATTTAGGGCTTGAAATCCAAGGTGTTATTCTCAGAAGTGGCTAGCCTATGGCAAGGTGGTTGAACGAATCCAAAAGACCTTAAAATTGCTGAAAATAGTGGTAGAGAAGAAGCGAAGTTTTCCAGAAAAATAGGGTGGGTTACACCCGAATTTACGCTCCTTGACAAGTAGTTGCCGACAACCTTGGTTGAAGCACCG